>Ga0155847_1099_pt1 | contig 19456 bp, 26 predicted proteins | sample RifCSPlowO2_01_FD_107501 | JGI IMG/M metagenome (GOLD analysis project Ga0155847, IMG submission 107501) | Elusimicrobia bacterium RIFCSPLOWO2_01_FULL_60_11
ACAGGAGTTGCTCGCCCACATCGATTCCATCATTTGAAGGCGCTCATGCTGTTGGCGGCGGTCGCGGCGGCGCTCTGGCTGCGTTTCGGCGTCGGCCCGGCCTATATCTCCCCGGACGGGGCGGGGTATTTCTCCTATTTCCATTCCCTTCTTGCGGACGGCGACCTGGATTTTGAGGATGAGTTCAGGGACTTGAAGATGACGGCGCCCAGCGCCGAAACGCCGACGGGATATCTGAACGACCTCTGGCCCATGGGGACTTCTTTGGTCCTGTTCCCGGCGGGCCTTTGGGCGCAGGGTCTTCACCGCCTGTTCGGCAGCGTCATCACCCACGATCCGCTCCATTGGCTCCTGATCTTCTTCAACCTGGGGTCGAGCTTGTGCGGTCTCTTGGCCGTCTGGATCTGTTACCTGGGTCTTCGGGAGTCAGGGCAAGGCCGGTATGCAAGTTTTTTCACGGCCCTGGCCGTGTTCCTGGGGACTCCGCTCTTCTATTACACCTTCTCCGCCCCGTCCGCTCCCCACGCCGTCTCGGCGCTCATGGCCGCGCTTTTCCTGTTCTATTGGATGCGTTTTCGGCGGGCGCGCGGCGCGGGTCCAGGGAGATGGTTCTTTCTCGGGCTCCTGCTGGGCGCCGCCGGCGCGGTCCGCACGGAACTTCTGCTGTTCGGCATCGCCCCGCTCTTTGTATGGGCCGGGGTGGAAGGCCTCGCGTTCATGGCCGCGGGAGCGCTCATCGGGTTCTCGCCCCAGCTCCTCTGCTGGAAGATCATGAACGGAAGTTTTTTCCATTCCCAGAACGCCTTCAACTTTTCCCCGGAGAATTTCGCCCCCGCGAGCGTGTTCTTCTCACCCTTCCACGGCATCCTGACCTGGACGCCTCTTTTCATATTGGGGTTCCTGGGATTGCTATGGCCGCCCCGCGCGGAGGGGGAGCACCGCGCTCTTTTTCTCTGCGTCCTGGCCCAGGCCCTCGTCGCGTCCTGTTCCCTCACCTGGTGGTTCGGGTATTCTTTCGGGATCCGGATCCTGACCGCTTGCGCATTCCCCGTCGCCTTGGGACTGGGACGGGTGATGAGGCACAGGATATTCCGGTTCTTGACGGCGGGAGCCGTCCTCTGGACGGTCTCGCTAAGTCTCCAGGCCATGACCGGGCGCATCGATCTCGGCGCGTTCGTGTTCTCATATAAGACCTTGTTCGCGTGGCAGGCGGGGGCTCTCGAAGTCCCGGCGCAGGCCCTTGCCGTGTTCTTCCGGAACCGTTACCTTTCTAGTGCGGAATTCATCCTGGTCTTTATGTCGGTCTGCGGACTGATCGGACTCTTATATGCCCTTCGCCGGCCGGCTCAAAAGGACCCGGTCAGGTTTTTCACGGTCTGCGCTGTTCTCTTTGTCGTTTTGATCGACGCGCGACTCGTCGGGGCGTGGAGAAAGGGTCCCCGGCCGCACGCTCACGAGGGCGCTTGGACGGAAGATCTTGCAAAGGATTTTTTGGTGCAGGGATTGTACTCGAGATGGTACTATGAACTCAGCACGGGCGACCTTGCCTCCGCCGAAAAGACCCTTGAAAGGCATCTTCGGGCGGATCCCGGGTCCGAAGAGGCGAAGAAGGGTCTTGCTTATGTCAGGATGTCACTTCTTCGCCATTGATTTTCCGCATTGGGGGCATTTGAGGGCGGAAAACCTGAAGCCGGGCTTGACGGGGACCTCCGCTTTGCAGTACGGGCAGATTCCGGCGGTCTTTGACGGCGCGCCGTGAAAGCTGCCGGTCTCGTTGGACGGCCCGCCGCCCTTCCCGAAATTCGATTCCGATTTTATCGGATTATGCGCGTTCCTTTGTGGCATTGAATCTGCCTCCGTTCAAGTTCGGAGCATAACGGAACTCCGTGTTATCAAATGTTACAATATGGACGATGATAAAAAAAGCCCATGCTTTGATAGCCGTCGTCATGGCCTTAGCCCTGACCGTCAGTTTTTACGCCACGGACCATTACATGGCCGCGCAGCTGCTTCACGGAAAAGTTTTCTGGATGCCGTCCCTGGGGTGGGACCGGGCCATCCCATTCCAGCCGTCATGGGTCTGGGTCTATCTTCTATACTTTCCCGCCTGTTTTCTGCCCGTCACCTTCATCGAGGTATTGAAGAATGGGAACATTTTCCGAAGGGTGGCGGCCGGGTTCATCCTTCAATTCGCGTTCGCCCTGGCTTTCTTCTGGCTCCTGCCTTCTCAGGTCCACCGTCCGGAATTGCAGCACGCGGGGATCAGCTCTCAGGTCTTGAGGTGGTTCTATGAGATCGACCCCGGATACAATGTCTTTCCCAGCCTTCATGTGGCGAATGTGGCGTATGTTGCCTGCGTGGCGGAAAGGCTTGAACGCCGGGCTCTTTCCCTGGGGGTCTGGGTCCTTTGTCTGCTGATCGCCGCATCGACACTTTTCATCAAACAGCATTACTTTATCGACCTGCCGGCGGGGATCCTTGTCGGCGTTCTGAGCCACCACGCGGCATTTTCTAAAAGGATGGATTTTCTGGATTCTCGAAAGACCCGGGCGCCTGCTTTCATTGAAGCGTCCGCGCGTAAGCCCCTCCCGGCGCAAGCTCCCGCTCAGTGACCCTGTCCAAACATCTCGTTGTTCTCGGGGCGGGCGCCGCGGGCTTGATGGCCGCCATCGAGGCCGGCAAACGAGGGCGTTCCGTCCTCGTCCTGGAGCGTTCGGAGAAGATCGGAAAGAAGATACGCATCTCCGGAGGGGGGCGGTGTAATTTCACCAACTTGAACGTATCCGCCAACGATTTCATATCCCAAAACCCTCATTTCTGCAAGTCGGCCCTGGCGGGCTATACGCCCCGGGATTTCATCGCGCTCGCGGAAAAGCACGGCATCGCCTACCACGAGAAAAAGCTCGGCCAGCTTTTCTGCGACAAGTCATCCGAAGACATCATCCGCCTTCTGGAGACCGAATGCCGGGCGGCGGATGTGGAGATCAAGGTGGACTGCGCGGTCCAGTCCGTCTCAAAAAAGGGGGATGTTTTCGAGATCAAGACGGACCAAGGCGCTTTTGAGGCCTCTTCATTGGCGGTGGCCACGGGAGGCCTTTCCATCCCGAAGATGGGCGCGACAGCGTTGGGGTATGACATCGCCAAACAGTTCGGGCTGGCGGTGGTGACCTGCAGGCCGGCGCTCGTGCCCCTCACCTGGAACGGCGGCGACCTGGGGGTCTACCGCGAACTGACGGGGGTCTCCCTGGACGCCGTCGTCAGCCACGCCGGGCAGGAGTTCCGCGAAGCGGTCCTCTTCACTCACCGCGGCTTGAGCGGCCCGGCCATCCTCCAGATATCAAGCTACTGGAAGAAGGGCAACCCCATCTATATCGACATCCTTCCCGGCGTCGAGATCATGGACGAGCTTGTGGAGGGGCGTGACTTGGGCAAGGACCTGGTCTCCATCCTTTCCAAATACCTGCCGCGGCGCTTCGCCCAGAAGTGGTGCGCCCACAATGTGCCCGCCAAGGCCATGAGCCACTGCACGGGCCGGGACTTGAAGAAAGTGTCGGACCATCTGCACCGCTGGGATGTGACGCCCGAAGGGACGGAGGGCTATGAGAAGGCGGAAGTCACGGCCGGGGGCGTGGACACGCGGGAACTTTCTTCGAAGACGATGGAGTCGGTGAAAGTCCCCGGGCTCTATTTCGTGGGCGAGGCGGTGGACGTGACGGGCCACCTGGGCGGATACAATTTTCAGTGGGCCTGGGCTTCGGGGTTCGCGGCCGGGACCGCGGTCTAGTTGGGCCTCCTCCGCGCGCTCCGACACCGCAACTACCGCCTCTTCTTCGGCGGCCAGCTCGTCTCCCTGGTCGGCACCTGGATGACCACCACGGCCACGGCCTGGCTCGTCTACCGCCTCACGGGTTCCGCCTTTCTCCTGGGCGTCGTCGGTTTCGCAAGCCAGGCCCCGGCGTTCCTCCTCTCACCCGCGGCCGGGTTGCTGGTGGACCGCGCGAGCCGCCATAAGATATTGCTGGCCACCCAGTCGCTGGCCATGGTCCAATCCCTCGCCCTGGCCGCCTTGATCTTGAGCGGGAACATCACCATCCCCCGGCTCCTCGCCTTGAGCGTGTTCCAGGGCATGATCAACGCTTTCGACATGCCCGCGCGCCAGGCGTTCGTCATCGAGATGATTGAGGACAAGCAGGACCTGGGCAACGCCATCGCGCTCAATTCCTCCATGTTCAACGCGGCGCGCCTGGTGGGCCCTTCGTTGGGAGGCATGGTGATCGCCGCGCTCGGAGAGGGCTGGTGTTTTTTGATCGACGGGGTCAGCTATCTGGCCGTGATCGCGGCCCTCCTGGCCATGAAGATGAAGGCCGGCGAAAGAGCCCGGTCGAGCGAGGATGCCCTGAAAGACATGAGGGAGGGCTGGGAATACGCGCTCCGTTCGAAGCCGATCCGTACCATCATCCTGTTGCTGGCCCTGGCCAGCTTGGCGGGCACTCCTTATATGGTGCTCATGCCCATCTACGCGGGCAATGTCCTGGGCGGGGGCCCGCACACCCTGGGTTTCCTTATGACGGCCGCGGCCGGCGGCGCGCTCCTGGGCGCCCTCTGGCTGGCGTCGCGCAAGTCCGTGCTGGGCCTGGGACGGGCCATCCCCATCGCCACGGCGACCTTCGGCCTTGGGGTGATCGCCTTCGCTTCCTCGCGCGCGCTCGGGATCTTGCTCGTCTGCCTCGCGGTCGCGGGAGCGGGTTTCATGGTCCTCATGGGCTCCTGCAACACCATCCTCCAGACCATCGTGGACGACGACAAGCGCGGGCGGGTGATGAGCATATTCATCATGGCGTTCCTGGGGGCCTCGCCATTGGGGAGTTTGCTGGCGGGGGCGCTCTCGGAAAAAATCGGGCCGTCCCATACTCTGCATATCTGCGGTCTTTTATGTCTTGGAGGGGCTTTCTGGTTCTACCGCCAGCTGCCGGAGATCCGGCAGGCGGTGCGTCCTATCTATGTTCGCATGGGCATCCTCCCCGAATTAGCGGAGGGCATCCAGACCGCCGCCCAGCTTTCCACGCTCGAGCACGCGGACTGAGGGGGTCAGGACTTCGTCGATCGGCGGTAATTGTCGCAGAGGACGGCCGCGGCCATCGAGACGTTCAGGGATTCCGCTTTTCCAAAACCGGGCACCCCGACCGTCCCGCTGACTGAGCCAGCCAGATGTCCTGAAATCCCGCGGGATTCGTTGCCCAGGAGCAGGACGCAGTCCTTCTTGAACGAAAAATCATGGATGGAGGAACCTTCTTTGCTCGCGGCATAGACGGGAAGTCCCAGGCCTGGTAAAGCCTTCTCCAACTTCACGTAATGCACCGGCACCCTGCAGAAACTGCCCATGGACGCCTGCAGGACCCGGGGATTGTGGAGTTCCGCCGTGTCTTCCGAAGCCAGGATGGCCCTAACGCCGAACCAATCGGCGATGCGCACGATCGAACCCAAGTTCCCCGGGTCGCGGACGCCGTCGAGAGCCAGGGTGAGGCCCGCAAGCTCGCGGGGGAGGATATCTGTCTTGATGCGCGCCACGGCTAGAGAGCCGTTGGCGGTCTTGAACGCGCTGACGGATTCCAGTTCCGAAGCGCTGCAGGGCACCGTCTCGAACTTCTTGCCCTGCAACAAAATCTTGTTCTTCCGCCAAAATTCTTCCGTGCAGACGACCGTTTCAATTACAAAGGACGAATCGATCAATTCCAGGACGCTTTTTTGGCCTTCCACGACAAAACAGCCGCTTTCTTCGCGGTGTTTTTTAAGCTGCAGCGACCGGATGAACCTGACCTTGTTCTTTGAGAGCATCGGATTTATTCCATCCGGATTATAGTAAATAACCCATTGTAATTTTTAGATTCTCCGACTAGAATGTGGCTATGGCCGTAAAAAACAAGGACATCGACATCCTGATCGCCGAGGACGACAAGGACATCGCCGAGCTCATGACGGCGATGCTTCAAAAGCAGGGCTACAGCGTCAAGGTCACCCACAACGGCGCCAAAGCCGTTCAGATGATAGGGAAGAACAGCCCGGACCTGGTCATCCTCGACATCATGATGCCGGGCATGAGCGGCACCGAAGTCCTCCTGAAGATCAAATCCACCCCCAAGACCCAGCATATCCCCGTCCTGATGTGTTCGGTCTTGAACGACATGGACCGAGTCGAGAAATGCTTCAAGTGGGGAGCCTCGGACTACGTCATCAAACCCTTCGACACCACCCGCTTGAACCGCAAGATACAGAACATCCTTTCACAGCCCCCCAAAAAAGCGTAGCGCGGCGGCGGGTCCGCATTTGACGGATCCCTAATAATATGGTATACTGATAGTCAGTAATACTGATTATAAGGAACCCATGCTCAAAACAAGGAATGAAGCCAGGTCAGAGTCGTCCCCTTCCGGTCCATTGCCGTCGGGCATGATGGGGCGGTATGAATTCCTGATCAACCGGCCGGCCCAGAGGATCCGCGAGATCACGGGGAAGACCCTGGCCCCCTTGAAGATCAGCCCCAAGCAATACGGGGTCCTCGCGACCCTCGATTCCGAAGGCCCCTTGTCGCAGAGGGACATCGGCGAGATGCTCAAGATCGACCGCACCACGATGGTGACGCTGATCGACGGCCTGGAAGGGATGAGTTTGCTGGTCCGGGACGACCACCCGAAAGACCGCAGGTATTACCTGCTCCATTTGACCCCCGCGGGGAAAAAGCTTTATAAAGAGGCCCATATCCTGATCCTCAAAGCGGAAGAGGAGTTCTTAAGGCCGCTGTCCAAGAATGAGAGGCAGACCCTGCGGGAATCCCTCTCAAAGCTTTTCAGCCATATTCCGCGGCTGGAAGGGGGGCATTGAAATGAAAGAACAAGCGGGACCGGAAAGAACAAGGTCTCCCTACATGAGCCTGGAGATATACCGCAACTACGAAAAAAGCATGAAAACAAAGAATGCGATGAGGAAGCGGCAGGGCCTCACGGCCATTCATGTCCGGCCTTTCGAAGAATGGGCCGATGCGTAAGATCGCGTTCATAGGGAATTATCTGCCCCGGCAATGCGGCATCGCCACGTTCACGACCGACGTGTGCGCCTCCGTGGCCGCCCGGTTCCCCAAGGTGGAATGTTTCGCCTTGCCCGTCAACGATACCGAAGCGGGCTATGACTACCCCAAAGAGGTCCGCTTCGAGATCGAGGAGCAGGACCTGGGCTCCTACCAGCGGGCGGCGGATTTTCTGAGCCTGAGCGATGTGGACGTGGTCTGCGTCCAGCATGAGTTCGGCATCTTCGGCGGACCCGCCGGCGGGCACATCCTGGCGCTGCTGCGCGAAGTGCGCCTGCCCATCGTGACCACTCTCCACACCGTCCTTAAAGATCCCAACCCGGAACAAAAGCGGGTCATGCAGGAACTGATCCGGCTCTCCACGCGGCTGGTCGTCATGTCCCAAAAGGGCAGGGAATTCCTCAAAAGCGTCTACAAGGCGCCCGAATCGAAGATCGACGTGATCCCCCACGGCATCCCGGACATCCCGTTCGTCGAATCCGACTCCCATAAAGACCTTTTCGGCGTGGAAGGCAGGCGCGTCCTGTTGACGTTCGGCCTGCTCTCCCCCAACAAGGGGATCGAGAACGTGCTCAACGCCCTCCCCAAGATCGCCGCGGAGTTCCCCGACGTGGTCTACATCGTCCTCGGGGCGACCCACCCGCACCTCGTGCGGGAACAGGGGGACGTCTACCGTCTCAGCCTGGAACTCCTGGCCAAAAAGAACAACATCGAGAAGAACGTCATTTTCTACAACCGTTTTGTGGAGATCGGGGAGTTGAAAGAGTTCATCCAGGCCGCCGACATCTATGTCACCCCCTATCTGAACGAGGCCCAGATCGTGTCCGGCACGCTCGCCTACTGTTTCGGCGCGGGCAAGGCCATCGTCTCCACCCCCTATTGGTACGCGAAGGAGCTTCTGGCGCAGGACCGCGGGGTCCTGGTCCCCTTCAACGATTCGGACGCGATCGCCCGGGAAGTCCTGGGGCTTCTGCGGGACGGGTCCCGAAGCGCCGCCATGCGCGGAAAGGCCTATGAGATGGGGCGGGAAATGGTCTGGAGCAAGGTCGCCTGCGCCTACATGCGGTCGTTCGAACTGGCCCGCGTCGAGCGCGCCAGCCACACGCGCAAGCTCTTCACCGTGAAAACTCTGGACCGGCAGCTGATCCAGCTCCCCGAGATCAAGCTGGACCACCTCTTCCGCATGACCGATTCCACGGGCCTCTTCCAGCACGCCGTCCAGACCGTCCCGAATTTTTCCACCGGCTACTGCACGGACGACAACGCCCGCGCCTTGATCTTGACCGTGCTTCTGGAGGAATTGGGCGAGGATTCCCTGCAGCTTCGCAATGCGGCTTCCACTTACGCGGCATTCATCCGGCACGCGTTCGATCCGCGGCTGAAACGTTTCCGGAACTGCATGGACTTCGGCCGGTCCTGGACGGCCGAGGAGATATCGGAGGATTCCTGCGGCCGCGCCCTCTGGGCCCTGGGGACCTGCGTGGGCCGTTCCAATAACCCCAGTTTTCAGAACCTGGCCGGCCAGATCTTCGGGGCCGCCATCGTCCCGATCGCCGATTTCAGCTCGCCCCGCGCGTGGGCCATGGCCTTGATCGGGACCCACGAGTATCTGCGGCGCTTCTCCGGCGACCGGTTGGTCAGCCAGCTCCGCGAGACCCTCACGAACCGGTTGATGGGACTCTATGAACGGTCTTCCGCCAAGGATTGGCCGTGGTTCGAAGATTCGGTCACTTACATGAACGCCAAGCTCCCGCACGCGTTGATCTTGAGCGGCCGCTGGACCGAGCGGCCGGACGTGTTCGAAGCGGGGCTCAAGACCCTCCGCTGGCTGATGGATGTCCAGACCGCCGAGGGGGGCTATTTCAGGCCCATCGGCTCGAACGGATTTTACAAACGCGGCGGCCCGCGGGCCAATTTCGACCAGCAGCCCATCGAAGCCCACGCGACGGTATCGGCCTGCCTCGAGGCCTACCGGGCCACTTCCGACGATTTCTGGTTCGCTGCTGCGCGCCGCGCCTTCGACTGGTTCCTGGGAAGGAACGACCTGGGCGTCCTGCTTTACGACCCCAACAGCGGCGGCTGCCGCGACGGCCTGCACTTGGACCGCGTCAATCAGAATCAGGGCGCCGAATCCACGCTGGCCTTCCTCCTCTCCCTCGCGGAGATGCGCCAGGCGCAACATGAGATGGCGGCTTTCAACCCCGCGCCCGCGCTCGAAAAAATCCTCGTTTGACTCCGCCCCGCATACGCCGGACCGACGTCTTCCTCCATCCGGATCAGAAACGGGTCGTCCTGCGGCCCCTGCGGTTCGGGACGAAGGCCGAGCACGCCGAGATCATCCGCCGCGCGCTCGCGCTCGATGAATCGGACGTCAAGCGCAGCGTCAACCTGGTCATCGCGGATTTTTCTTCCCGCCACAGGGACCTGTCCGAGCGCCTTTTGAAGAGGTTCCGCCAGCTGGAGCATTACGCGCCCGCGGGCAGCAAGATATCGGCGTCCAGGAAGATCTTGATCGGCTCCTACTTCATGTATGAATACTCGGCCGAAGCCGCGGCCCTGTTCAACCCGTCCATCATCCCGCATCCCGACCAATCGGGCCTGGCGAAGGGCTCCCTGCGTTTTTTGATGTCCCTCCGCTCCACGGGCGAGGGGCACATCTCCTCCATCTCTTTCCGCAGCGGCGTCTTGGACGCCAAGGATCGCGTCCGGGTGGACCCTCCCTCGCGTTTTTTGAGCGAGCCGGAACTCCTTGAGAACCCCGTCTACAACAAGGGATTGTTCTGGAGAAAACTCTCCGACATGGGGCACGCCTGCGATTGGTCGCGCGACGCCATGCAGGGTTTGGGAGATTCCTTCACGCTTGAGGAGTTAAGGCGCGGCCTGCACGAGAGCCTGCATCGCACGGCCCCGGGGAGAAGGTTCGACGAAGACCCCACCGCCGGCGGCATGTGGCATCTGGCCAAATCGAACTACGAGATCGGTTTTAACAAGGACGTGGAGCTTTCCGAACGGATCATCTTCCCGGTCATCGCCGCGCAGAGCAACGGCATCGAGGACGCGCGGCTGACGGCGCACCGAGACGAGGATGGGAAGACGGTCTATTACGGCACGTACACCGCTTACGACGGCCGCAAAGTCCTCCCTCAACTCTTCATGACGGAGGATTTCCTGCGTTTCAAGTTCGTCACATTGAACGGGCCCGTGATCCAGAACAAGGGGATGGCTCTCTTCCCGCGCAAGATCGGCGGCCGCTTCGCCATGCTCTCGCGGCAGGACGGCGAGAACATCTTTTTAATGTACTCCGACAACGTTCATTTCTGGCACGAAGCGAAGGTCCTGCTCCGTCCCGTCTATCCCTGGGAGGTCCTCAAGCTGGGGAACTGCGGTCCTCCGATAGAAACGAAGGCGGGCTGGCTGGTGCTCAGCCACGGCGTGGGGCCCATGCGCCACTACCGCCTGGGGGCGTTCCTGCTGGACCGGGACGATCCGTCCAAGGTCATCGGCCGGCTGCGCGAACCTCTGATGGTCCCGGAAGGCGCGGAGCGCGAAGGTTATGTGCCCAATGTCCTCTACACCTGCGGAGCGCTCTTGCACGGCGGGCAGATCATCCTTCCTTACGGCATGTCGGACCGCGCGGTGAGTTTCGCCACGATCCCTTTGAAGGAGATCCTTGCCGCGATGAAGTAAATCCGTCCGAACAGCTCCTATTATGCTATACTAGGAAAGTAAGATTGAAGCAGATAGTGCCAGATTTTAAATCGGACTACCTTCAAAAATAAAAACTTACGGATCAGCATAAGGAAAGTCATGAAAGGAAAAGTGAAGTGGTTCAACGATCAGAAAGGGTACGGATTCATCACGCCGGACGACGGCTCGAAAGACCTGTTCGTCCATCATTCCGCCATCCTCGCCGAGGGCTTTAAGAGCCTTGCCGAGAACCAGGCCGTGGAGTTCGACACGACCGAGTCCGACAAGGGCCCGAAAGCCGCGAACGTCAAACCCATCGTCTAGATCGAACTGAGTTTCAGAGAGCCCGTGCCTCCAGCGAGGCACGGGCTTTTTGTCTTATATGCTGACCCCCTAATGCCGGAACCATCGGACCGCCACGGGCCCCGCGATCACGGCCCAGCAGAGTCCGGACATCAGGAGCGCGACCAATACCGCCGCGCTGGCCATGTCCTTGGCCTGCCCCGCCAGCGGGCTGTGTTCCATGGAGATGCGGTCGACCGTGGCTTCTATCGCCGAGTTCAGAAGCTCCACCAGAAGTACCAGCATCATCGATGACACCAGAGCCAGGCGTTCCATGCCGCTGACGGGCAGCAGGACCGATACCGGGACGAGTATCGCGGCCGCCGTGAGCTCCTGGCGCATGGCCGCCCCATTGCGGATGGCATGGCGGAATCCCGCGCACGAAAAACAGAACGCCTTGTACAGGCGTTTGACGTCCCATATCGACATCGGACTATTCTATCACAAATGGGCCGGCAGGAAGGTGACGGGGCCGTTGTCCATGCATCCCGCCGGTAAAAAAAGTATCATATGGATTCATTCATTACAATCACCGGCCAAGGAGAGCGTGTCCATGTCCATCCTGACAAAGAACATAAGAAGCGTCAAAAAAATATTCTCGGACGGCATCGAAGTGGACAGCAGCGCCTATGAGGTATTGAGCGATGCCGCTAAAGCCATAAAAGGGGTTCCGGGGCTCTGTCTGGAGATGGGGACCCGCCGGGCGGGGAGCGCGAAGATCATCATCAACGCGCTGCTTGAAAACGGGGACTTGGGACGGTCGCTCCTGTGCGTGGATCCCTACGGCGACATGGTCCACGCCAACGAAGAGGGCAAATTCGCCCGCGTCGATTATACCAACGACATGCGGAAGGACACCCAGCGCAACCTATACAGATATGCCCATGGGAAGCCCGTCAACGTTTATCTTCTGATCCTGGAAGATATCGAATATTTCAAGCGGTTCCCGGACGGTTACCCGGTCTACGACAAGACCAAGCATTTGATGGACCGATACGCCCTGGTCTTCTTTGACGGCCCGCACGACATCCAATCGGTCCTGACGGAGATAGAGTTCTTCAAGTCCCGCACGCCCAGGGGGGGGATGTGGGTGTTCGACGACATCAACAAATACCCGCACGACGAAGCCGTCGAGCCCAAGCTTTTCGAACTGGGCTGGAAGCTCGCCGCCAAAAAATCCCCCAAAGCGTCCTACGTGAAGGTCAAAGGATAGAAGGAAAAAAGTCCGGGATGTTGACACAAAGCGTCATCCTGCGCTCACGCCTGTCTCCTGCGGAGATCGAGGACAGACTCCGTCAGATCATCCGGGCAAGACGGACCCCGTCCGAGTTCTTTACGCGCAGGGTTCCATACCGCCCCGCCGGGGTGAAGTTCGTCGGTGAGCTCAGCGCGGGCCGGTTCATGCTCCGCCGCCTGCGTGAAGAGATATTCAACGAGCCGGGAAGCGACAGCTCTTGCGCCGCCGTGCGGGGACACATAACGCCTTCACCGGAGGGCTCCGAGATCAGGATCGCGTTCACGTTCGCGTGGGATGCCGTGCTCATCATCACGCCCCTCATTGCCGCCCTCGCCGGCATCATCATGGCGAACATCGGCCGCTTCCCGCTCGGCGTGCACCTTATCTTTTTGGCGGCGCTCTCCGGGGTCTGCGGCTATGGCTACGTCGCATTCCGCATGGACTGCGCCCGGTGCCTGTCGCACTTCCAAAAGGCGCTCGGAGAGGGCGCGGCTGATGGCGCGCCTTCGGAACACACGACCGAGCCCTCCGGTGCCCTCCCCCGATTCACCTGGCCCGGATCACTGGCGCGGCTGGTCCTGGGACTGATACTCGTATCCGCCGGCGGGATCCTCGTATATGGGGGCTTCATGATTTTACGGGCAGGCATCTCCAAAGGTTCGTTCATCACAAGCGCCCTCATCGGCGTCCCGGTCATTCTCTTGGGACTCATCTTCCTGATGCCGCTTTACGACCTCGTGGCCATGAGATCCAGGATATGGATGTTGATCGGGCGCCTGGGCCGCGTCAGCCCGAGCGACGATCCGCGCCGCAAGCATCTGGATTGATCCTCACCCATGTCTATTAGGTAAGCGTCCCCTGATTGTCCGGGGGAGACGTTTTACGGCCCGCGCGCGAATCTGATATAATGGGACAAGCGAATCAATTGAGGTGAGAATATGTCCAAATTGAAACAACAGGTCATACAGATGATCAAGAAGCTCCCCGACAAGGTGTCCGTGGACGACATTATCGGAGAGCTTTACTTTCGGCTCCAGGTGGACAAGGGATTGAGCGAGCTCGACCGTGGAGAGGGGGTTCCCCACAAGGAAGTGGTCAAGCGCTTTTCCAAGTGGCTAAAGAGATAAAGTGGTCCCCCCGGGCCATGAAGGGCCTGGAAGAAATCTGTAATTTCATCAGTCAAGACTCTCCCCATTACTCCGCGGTCTTCGCGAAAAGAATCTTCTCAATTATTCAGGGCATTCCTGACTTTCCCTACGCTGGGCGGATGGTTCCGGAGTATGGCATCGGGAACTTGAGGGAAAAGCTTTACCAAGATTACAGAATCGTCTATCGCATCAAGAAAGACGCCATTGAAATCGCCGCCATCACGCATGGCGCTCGGATTCTCAAGGATATTCGATGAGGACTGCAAATTTTGGGCGAGGGGGTCTTTATTGGCCCGAACTTCATTTTGGCGGGCGCGCGCGCACGGTTTACCGTCGAAAAGCCGTTTAATTTGTTTTTTGCCCGGCCCTCTTGTACAAATTGGGGTCAACTCTACTCCGAAGCTAGAAAGTCCTTTGAGCAACTCCAGGAATGATATCAAATTAAGAAGCGGCTGCTTTGGCGGCTCTCTGGCAATCTTCGTCATCTCCTGATAAAATAGGCCCATGTCCTTGGATCGGGGGTGTCCCCCGAACGCGTTCCGGAAGGAGGAAATCGAATGCTGACCTTGTTCTTTTTGAGTTTCGCGATGCTGACGAGTTGGGGGGCGCTCCGCTCCGTTTTCGAGCATCCGGCGACGACCCTCGCCAGGATCCGCGAGGGCAATGTCTGGGGTTTTCGTTTCTCCCAGGTCTTTTGCCTGATCAGCCTGCTCGTCGTCCAAGCCAGTCTCTTCGGCGCGTTCGGAACCGCCGACTTCTCGGGGCTCTCGCTCCTCCTCTATCTCGTCATCATCTGGGAAGCGGTCTGGATCGCCTTATTCTGGGGTCATTGGGCGACGGATTTCCTGGCCGAGCATCTCGGGGTCGCGTTCGGCATGAAACTGTTGTCGGCCGGTCAGGGGTTGCTCATCCTCGCTTTGATCGTGGGGTGGCTGGGTTTCGGGCCCGCGGCGGAGGAATTCGTCACCGGCGCCACCGCCCAGAAGGTCCTGGAAGTCGGCGAGGCGTCCCCTAAAAGCTTCACCGGCCATTGGCGCTTCACGCGGACCTCGCCTTCGGGGGAGAAGCTCGAGGAGTCGCTCGATGTCCATGTCAGCGGCAAGGATTTCGTCATCGTCAAAAAGATGGGGAAGTTCCAGGAAGCCGGCATCTATTTCGGCGGACAGTTGACGGAGGTCACCAGCATCCCGGGCGCCGGGCAGCGCCATGTATCTGCCGAAGGGTCGGTCCCGGTGCTCATCCGCGCCAAGATGTTCTGGCTCCCCACGGACGGCCTCAAGGAGTCCGCCGACCCATCGAGTCCCCCGGGGTCCCGGCCCGCGACGCTTTTCGAGCGCGATCAAGCCGGCGCCGCGCCGGGCGCGTCGTTCAAGGAATGGGTGGATAAGGAGACCCATCTCGTTTTGTACCGGGAGAACCGTTTCGGCGTTCAGGGAGAGTCCTTGGAATTGACGGGGCTGGAGGTCGGGCCTGTCGACGCGTCTGTTTTCAACCCTGAGGCGTACTGAAGCCAGGAGAAACCCATGTAGTCAGGGGACACCCCGCTTGATTCAACCGTTGGGCCGTGAAATTCTACACAGGTTGACATAATTCCCCGCCCTCCAACCGCTCTCCCCGCGGTATTATGGTAATGACAAAATGTAAAGGGAGGGCGCAACGTCTAAGATCACCGCAAGAGATTTCCCTGGGAATTCACCCCTTGAAATAATTCAGTATATAGAATATACTTACTTAGGAATAATGCCATGACCATCGGCTATTATCCCGGTTGGCTCACTGGCTTCGTTCGCGATGAGCTCAATGAACTGAGAAACGATGGACAGAGAAAGAAGGCGGCTGCCAAGATAGACTTCGATCTTCACATGCTTGAGACGACTTGGCCGCGGCCGCAATTCGTGTCCATAAAATCTTTGAAAGGGCATGAACCGTTATATGAGCTTATCCGGGAGTATCAGGGAATCGCCTATAGGGTTTTCTTCTGTGCGAAGGGACAAGAGATTTGGCTGCTCCATGTCATCGAGAAGAAAAAACAGAAGACGCCTGCAGGGGATTTGAACTTGGCCTTTGACCGGATGCAGGATGTTCTTAATGGAAAAGTTAGGAGGCCCTAGATGAAAAAGAATGTGATCGCTCCCTTTGATCGGGATGTTGTAAAGCACCTTAAAAGGGATCCCGAATATGCCGCGGCATACCTGGAAGAACTGGCAAAAGCCCCATTACCCTTACAACTCGCCATCCTTCGCCGCATTCGCGGCTTCACTCAAGAGAAAATGGCGGCCGGTCTTCACGTCAAACAGGCGTATATTTCCAAGCTTGAAAAACTCGGATCTAATCACCTTGTAAGAAATTATGAGAAAGCGGCGCGGATGTTACACGGCCGCATAGCGATCATTCCGGAGGGCATGAAACTCGTCCCAGCTTGATAATTTAGCAGGGGAAAAAATTGGGTGGGCCGCTTTCTGATGCTATTAAATCTAGGGAAGCGGCACTTCCTCGCTGAAGCTCGGCCGCACCTCGCTCCGTCTTCCCCGTTTTGTGGAGAGTGCCCTGTCCCACCGCCAGAGGCGCTGGGACTGCCCCCTTTGGGGGTTCGGCGCTGCGCAGAGCTTCGCGCCCTGTGAGAGCCGCGTTCAAAAGCGTCAGTCATGGGCATCACCGTAAGGCAAAGAGGAATTTATTCTTAAGAGTTAAAGGCCTGATGCTTGCGCGCGCGGGCCGCCAGAAGGGCGTTGAAGCCCTTCTGGCCGCCTTAAGGCGGCTCTCTGGGCTAGAGAACGACGGCCAGCCCCTTCTCCACCAACTCCTGGTTCAAATACCGCCCGGTCTTAAAGACTTTTGCCTTGTCGGGGTCATCTTCCAAAGAATAGAACACATGCCCCACATAACCTCAAATACTCCCTGATCCGGGTCTCAAACCCCAGGTCGATCCAAAGGCGGTCGGCATCTTCGTCTTTATGGGCCGATTCAGGAGCGACGAGGCGGTAGGTATAGAGGGTTCCTTTCTTGGGGAAAAGTTTGGCGATACGGGGTCCTGCGGCTTCGCCGTTTGAAAAGTCCCGCACTTCCTGCCGGATTTTCTGCGCCAGTTCTTCGGAAGTCCAGTTGGCCTTTTCCGCCCGCTTCATGAGGGCTATGCGGGTTTCCTTGTCCGGGACCGTGATCAGCTCGCGGTAGTGGGCCCAGGACAGGTTCTCAGGTAAAGATAGTTGCCGTCCGGCAACTATCTCAAAGGATTGGGCAAACCTCAAACAGCGCCAAAGGACGCTTGCGCTTACCTCAAGGTCCTCTGCGAGCTTCCGGGTGACTTGGTTACCGTAATGCTCGCTCCGGGAGCCGTATTGCGAGATGTGCTCGGCTATGAGTTTCCCGGCCCGCCAGTAAGTGTGGACCTTGGCTTTTTCGATTTCCCTGCGTCCGAGAAGAAGCGCTTCCTCAACTTGCTTGCGGAGTGCGGGATAGTCTGATACTACTACGGTGATGGTCTTATTCAATTACTGAAGGGGGAATATTGGGGCATCATTTTTGATGTTCTGGCCTTATCACAGGGCTCTACATGCCTTTCCCAAAAATGCCCCCTATAAATAGCCACGCATAAACGAATGGTCGCGCAATATATTGTCCCGTCTTTTTAGCGGTTCTTCCCAACCATGTATTATGCAATCTAATAATTTTGTACCCACGCATATTATAGTCCGTGTCTTTTATGTTTTCGTCGATATGATAATAACTCTCCGATTTAATCCTTCCGTTTGGATAATATGTTTTGTAGGGTCCAACGATCTTATTATTTTTAAAAGTCCGTATTAGTGTAAATTCATTAATCTTACTCTTTGCCTTTCCATCAGGGACATTTCCCGAATAATTACATTTATAAGGATTATATGAACAAGTCTCCCTGGCAATTTCATGGTCACCATCAGAATAAACTGTAATAATCTCATAGTGGTTATAGTCTTCGCCACGAGACTCTTCAAACCTAAATGCAATATTAGTATCTATATCCTCTTGTGATAATCTTTCAAGATTTCTATGAAATGGAGAACACCCGATGAATAGAGGAAGAAAGCAAATAATAATTGGACTAAGCTTGAATTTAATAAACTACATCCTCCGCAAGAATGCCTTGGGCGTAAGGATGTCTGTTTCAGAAACTCTCTTGAGGACCAGCAGGTCTTTGTCCCCGCTCAAAAGGACTTTTGCCCCGGCGCTGACGGCGCAGTGAAGGAATTTGTCGTCATCCGGGTCCCGGCAAAGCCGGAATACCCCTTCCGGGTGGATCAAGACGCAATGCCGCACGATGAATCCGTTCCAATCCTCCGACAAGCCCGTCGGCCTCTTGTGCTCCATTTCTGCCAGCACACGCCCATATTCCTCAAGGATCGGTGGGCTTACCACGACTTCGATCCGTTCCTTCGCCCAGAGTTCAAGGATGCGGCTTGGCGCTCCGCCCCAGAATATCCCCGACACCAATACGTTGGTGTCAAGAACGATTTTCATTGCGGACTTTCTTCAGCACCTTGGCAACGTCGCTCTTTTTAAGTTTGGCCTCTTTAGCGTATTGCCGGCTTCTCTTCATCAGGGCCTGGAACGCCTGCAGCCGGGGCTTGCGGAGGGGTTTCAAAAGCATGTTATCCCCATCCGTCAACACCATCAGCTTGGACCCGTTGAGCAAGCCCATCTCATGCCGGATGGAAGCCGGGATCACAACCTGTCCTTTAGAAGATATCGTCGTCACATCCATTCCTTTCATAAAGCGCCCTCCTAGTAAGATATTCTTACTATAAACATACCACTCTTTCCAGGAAAATGCAAGGGCGCGCTTGGTGCGCTGGCGCCTTGAACTCACAGGACCAGGTGAGATTTCCGCCCCTAGGGGCGGAATTGTAGGACTTAAAAAAATGGACGCAGCGGTAAAGGGTGTTGTCGTCCACTCCCAGCTCTTCGGACAGGTCCTCCATGATGGACTCCCCGTACTTGGCGTTGTCGGTCAGCCCCTCGTGGGAGATCCTCTTCCCAATCTCCCAGTAGGTCAGCACCAGCTCCCGGCCGGCCGCCTCCTGGGCGCGGGTCCTGCCCTCCGCAATCATCTTGCGGATGTCTGCCACCAGCCTGGCGTACGCCGACTCGCTTAGGACTTTCCCCTCAGCCATTTTTGCCTCCCTTTGGGCTAAAAGCTATCTCCGTACGCGTTACGCGTAGGAGAAATCCTTGGATGACTGTCACGGAATTAATCTAGCATAGGCAGGATTCGGAGTCAACTTAAAGGATGTCAGGAAGCTCCTTTCTATGCTAAAATCCAATGCGGCGGACAAGATTGAATATCACCCATGATTTTTTTAGCAAGAAATTTCAAAGAGTTGTAATAGATATTCGATCCAGCGCAGAATAAAGATGAGAGGGGGTTTTTCTCGACAAAATATGCCCAATTCTCTGAAAGCATTTCAACCCAAACATAAAATTCTCATTGTAGATGATGAGGATTGTATTCATGATTATCTTTCTCAAATTCTCAAACTACACGGGTTTATAATTTTCAACGCTTGGAGCGGTCAACAGGCAATTGATCTTGTCAAAAAACATCACCCATCTTTGGTCATGCTCGACCTAGTGCTGAACGATGGCGAAGACGGTCTCGTGACATGTCAACGCTCGAGAGCTCTTCAAAGTGGCTGGAAAATGAATATCATCATGCTGACCGCATCGCATGAGCAGCACTTCGAGATAGCGGGTTATAATTACGGCGCAGACGCTTATCTCACTAAACCTTGCGATCCAGATAAGATTCTTGCGGTCATCAATGCTCAATTGAGGAATTTGGGCAACATGGCAGATGGCAATTTACCTTCGATTTCAATGCAATCAAATGCCGGGACACCGTCTCGCGACATAGAAAAGCATGGGTTTCTGGTTTGCTTGACGACAAGCCAAGTTTTATACAAGAAGAAAAGAATTAGAAATCTA
>Ga0155847_1113_pt4 | contig 18325 bp, 17 predicted proteins | sample RifCSPlowO2_01_FD_107501 | JGI IMG/M metagenome (GOLD analysis project Ga0155847, IMG submission 107501) | Elusimicrobia bacterium RIFCSPLOWO2_01_FULL_60_11
CCCCAACCCCTACTACATCCGGCGCTTCCGGCCCAAGACCGGGCTCTCTCCGGAAGTGCGCAACTATGTCCTGCGCCGGAAGGAATGCCGGTCGTTCACCCGGAAATTCTTCGGGCTGGTCTCCGACTCCCTTCCGCACTTCGTCAAAGAAGGGAAATCCCACTTGATGATCGCCATCGGCTGCACGGGCGGCCGCCACAGGTCCGTGGCCATCACGGAAGCCCTGGCCAAGCACCTGAAGAAGAAGGGGTATCAGGTCTCCGTCCGCCACCGCGACATCGGCTGAAGCCGAAGCCGGCCCCGGACTTTGAAAATGATAGAATGTGAACTGACCGTTCAAAACCGCCTGGGCCTCCACGCCCGGCCGGCGTCCCTTTTCGTCCAGACCACGAACAAATACAAGTCCAAAGTGCGGGTGATGAAAGACGCCATGGAAGTGGACGGGAAGTCCATCATGGGACTCCTCATGCTCGCCGCGCCCATGGGAACGGTCCTGAAGATCACCGCCGAAGGAGAAGATGAATCAGACGTGATCGAGCACTTGAAAAAACTCTTCAAATCCCGCTTCGGCGAGGATTCCGATTACCAGGTGGCCCCATGACCACCATGGCCAACGGCGTGGCGGCATCGCCCGGGATCGGCATCGGCAACGTCTTCCTCCTGGACGAAGGCGATTTGATCGTCCCCCGCCACTACATCCCCCGCGAAGGCGTGAAGCGCGAAGTCGCGCGGTTCCGCAAGGCCCTGGACAAGACCAAGCGCGAGATGGCCAAGGACACGGCCGGAATGCTGAAGATCCTCGGCAAGACCCACGCGCGCCTGGGCGAGGCCTACCTCATGATCATCGAGGACCCCCTGCTCACTTCCGACGTGGAACGCCAGATCTCCAAGGAACTCTTGAACGCCGAGCTCGCGGTGCAGACCTGCCTGGAGAAAGTCTCCCACACCTTCGAGAACATGAACGACGAATATTTCCGGGAGCGCAAGAACGACATCGTGGAAGTGGGCGGGCGCATCATCCGCCAGCTCCTGGGCAAGACCAAGCGCAGCTTGTCCGAGATGAAGGAAGAATCCATCGTGGTGGCCCACAACCTGCTCCCTTCGGACACGGTGGCCTTGAGATCCGATCTCGTCAAGGGGTTCGCCATCGATGTGGGCGGAAAAACGAGCCACACCGCGCTCCTCGCGCAGAGCCTGGAGATCCCCGCCGTGGTGGGCCTGCGCAACATCACCTCGCGCGTCCAGAACGGCCAGCCCGTCATCGTGGACGGCTCCAAGGGCGATGTCCTCATCGACCCGCCCCCCCAGGCCCTGGTCAACTATAGGCGCGAGCGGGAGATCCTGGTGCGGGAATCCAAAGACCTGGTCAAACTCCGGGACCTGCCCGCACAGACCCTGGACGGCAAGCGCATCGAACTCTCCGCCAACGTGGAGAGCGCCGACGACGCCAAGGCGGTCCTGGCGCATGGTTCCGAAGGCATCGGGCTCTTCCGCACGGAATATCTCTACCTGAACCGCTCCACGCTGCCCACGGAAGACGAACAGTTCGAGCACTATTCCCGGGTGGCCAAGCAGATGCTGCCTTACACCACGGTCTTCCGCACGCTCGACATCGGCGGCGACAAGCTGGCCGCTTTCGTCGACGGACTGGCGGAGGAACGCAACCCTTTCCTGGGCCTGCGCGCGCTCCGTTTCAGCCTGAGGAACCCCGAGATCTTCCGCGCCCAGCTGCGCGCGCTCCTGCGCGCCTCCGTCAAGGGGAAGATGCGGATCATGTTCCCCATGGTCTCCGGCATCGAGGAGTTCCGCTCGGGCAAAGCCATCCTGGACGATGAGTTCCAGAAACTCTCGCGCGAAGGGGTGCCCATCGCCAAAAAGGTGGAGCTGGGGGCCATGATCGAAGTGCCTTCCGCGGCCGTGATAGCGGACGTGATCGCCAAAGAAGCGGATTTTCTTTCCATCGGGACCAACGACCTGATCCAGTACACCCTGGCCATCGACCGCGTCAACGAGAACGTCACTCATCTTTACGAACCGATGCACCTGGCCATCCTGCGCCTGGTCAAGATGACGGCGGACGCGGGGCACCAGCACGGCAAATGGGTGGGCATGTGCGGCGACATGGCGTCCGACTTGAAGCTCACGCCGCTGCTGTTGGGGCTCGGGCTGGATGAACTTTCCGTGGTCCCCTCCTTCGTGCCCAAGGTCAAGCAGGCCATCCGCGCCACGAACCTTGCCGACGCCAGAGCTCTGGCGGAGGAGATCCTTTCCATCCCCGAGGCCTCCAAAGCGCAGGACCGCCTGAACCGCGTGAAGCTCTCCCTTATTTGATCGACCGCATCCGCAATTTCTGCATCATCGCGCACATCGACCACGGCAAATCCACTTTGGCGGACCGGCTCCTGGAGCGCACGGGCACCATCGCGCTCCGCAACATGAAGGCGCAGATATTGGACGGCATGGACCTGGAACGCGAGCGGGGGATCACGATCAAGGCCAAGGCGGTGCGGATGCTCTACAAGTCCGCCGCTGGGGAGGACTACATCTTGAACCTCATCGACACGCCGGGCCACGTGGATTTTTCCTATGAAGTGAGCCGGGCCCTGGCCGCCTGCGAAGGAGCGCTGCTCGTGGTGGACGCGTCCCAGGGCGTGGAAGCCCAGACCCTGGCCAACTGCCACCTGGCCCGCGAGGCGGGCCTGACCCTCATCCCCGTCATCAACAAGATCGACCTGCCCCAGGCGTCCCCGGCCGAAGCGGCCCGGCAGATCAAGGACATCCTGGAGATCGAGAAGGAGCCGCTTCTCGTGAGCGCAAAGGAAGGGGTCGGGATCGATGAGCTCCTCCAAAAGATCGTGGAAGACATCCCTTCCCCGCGCGGAGAGACGGCCGCGCCCTTGAGCGCCCTGGTCTTCGACTCCCTTTACGACCCTTATAAGGGAGTGATCATATTCGTGCGCGTGATGGACGGGGAGATCCTCCCGGGCAAAGTCCTCCTCTTTTTATCCAACGGCCTGGAGCTGCCGGCGGACGAGATCGGATACTTGAACCCTAAGCCCGTGAAATCCGGCGCGATCCGCACGGGAGAGGTGGGATACATCGTCACGGGCTTGAAGGACATCCGCCAGATCACGGTCGGCGACACGCTCACCGAGAAGAGCCGGCCCTCGCTCAAACCCTTGAAAGGCTACCGCCCCACGAGGCCTTTCGTCTTCGCCGGTTTCTATCCCCTGCAGCCCTCGGAGTATGAGAAGCTCAAGCGCTCGCTCGAAAAGCTCAACCTCTCCGATTCCGCTTTCGTCTACACGGCCGAATCGAGCGAGGCCCTCGGGTTCGGCTACCGCTGCGGGTTCCTGGGGCTGCTCCACCTCGATATCGTCAAAGAACGCCTCTTCCGCGAGTTCGACATGGAGGTGCTGGTCACTTCCCCCAACGTCATCTACCAGGTGGGCGTGAAAGCCTCCAGGACCCAGCCCGCGCGCACCGTGGAGATCGATTCCCCCTCCAAGATGCCGCCGGACGGCGACGTCGACTTCATCGCCGAACCCATCGTGCACGCCATGATCCTGCTCCCCGCCGACGTCGTGGGCGCGGTGATGCAGATGTGCAAGGACCGCAGGGGCAAGTTCATCGACATGAAGTACCTGACCCCCGAACGCGTCTTGCTGCGCTACCACCTGCCCCTGGCCGAGATCCTGGTGGATTTCCACGACAACCTGAAATCCGTCTCCAAGGGCTACGCCTCTTTCGACTACGAGCCCTTGAAATACGAGAAGGACGACCTGGTGAAGCTCGAGATCCTCATCCACGGAGACCCGGTGGACGCTTTCTCCGTGATCGTCCACAAGGACAAGGCCTTTTATCAGGGGAAGGCCGTCGCGGAGAAGCTGCGCGAACTCATCCCCAAGCAAATGTTCGAGATCGCCATCCAGGCCCAGGCCGGGGGCCGCATCATCGCGCGCGAGACCATCCGTTCTTTAAGGAAGGACGTCACCGCCAAATGTTACGGGGGAGACATCTCCCGCAAGCGCAAGCTTTTGGAAAGGCAGAAGGAAGGCAAGAAGAAGATGAAGCAGATCGGTAAAGTCGAGATCCCCAACGAGGCCTTCATGTCCGTCCTGCAGCTGGAGAAGAAATGAGATTGAAACTCGCTTTCTGGACCGTGTCGGCGGGAGCGCTTGCCGTCATCTTCCGCAAGTTCTTCGGGGAGATCGAGCAGCCCATGGAGTCCAAGATCCTGACCGTTTTCCTGGTCTTCACTTTCTGCGCGGCATTCTTCCGCTGGGTGCGGAAAAGATCCGACGACGCCCGTCTCACGCGCTGGACTGCCGAGGCCATCGAATGGTCGGACACCGGGGTCTCCGCGGTGTTCCTGGCCTTCCTCATCATGGCTTTCGTCGTGCAGGCCTTCAAGATCCCTTCCGGCTCCATGAAGCCCACGCTTCAGATCGGGGACCATCTTTTCGTCAACAAATTCATCTACGGCCCCCAGATCCCCTTCACCCGCAAGCGCGCCTTCAAGTTCAAGGACATCCGCCGCTACGACGTCATCGTCTTCCTCTGCCCCCCCAAAGGCCTTTCCGAAGAGGATCGCGCGGCCGGCGTCAAAAAGGACTTCATCAAGCGCTGCATCGGCCTGCCCGGCGACGTCATCGAGATACGGAACAAGGTCCTTTTCATCAACGGGGAGAAGGCGGACGACCCCTACGGCTCATTCGCCCACCCCGTCGTGTATCCCCGCGTGAAACTCTTCAAGGAACCGAAGGACTATCAGTCCGCCTGGGAGAAGGGGGACCTGGCCCATTTTGAGACGCAGTGGATCCGCGACAATTTCGGCCCGGTGACCGTGCCCGAGCGCAGCTACTTCGCCATGGGCGACAACCGCGACGGCTCGTTCGATTCCCGCTTCTGGGGGCCCCTGCCCGCCGACTACATCAAGGGCAGGGCCTGGCTCGTCTATTGGCCCTTGAAGATCTGGCCCCTGTCCTCGGAGAACCGCTTCAAGATCATCCACTGAGCCATGCGCGCAGCGAATAAACCCAAACCGGCCGCCTTCGAACCCGTCCCCCAGGCCTGGGTCTGGCTGGCATTGGCCTGGGCCTGTTTCGTCGCCTACAAATACCTGCACGCAAACCCCCTCTACATGAAAGTGTTCGAATCGGTCTGGCCCATCCCGGCTTTTGTCCCCACCTTTTCCGCTCTGGGAACTTACGCTCTGGGCTCGGGGCTTTTTCTGGGCATGGCCGCCGGAGCCTTCGTTCTCGGCCGCTTTGCCTTGGGTTTTCTCCGCGTCTCCTGGGCTTGCGCCCTTGAGGAGGCCGTCCTGTCCGTTTCAGCCGGATACGGCCTGCTTGGGCTTCTCATGCTCCTCCTGACATCCCTTCATCTTATTTTCCCCTCGTTCCTATTCGGTGTATGGGTCGCGGGAGTGGCGGCCTTTGTCTTCGGCATACTGCGGCGGAGCGGATTCAAGGAATGCCTCTCCGAAGCAGGGAAACAGGCGAGGTCCTTTCTCTTCATCGAGAACCCGCTCATCCTGCGCGTCTTCCTCTGGATATTCCTGGCGATGTCCCTGATGATGACGTTCGTCCCCGATCTTTTTTACGACGCCCTGGTCTATCACCTGGCCGTCCCCAACCTTTTCCTTCAGGAGAACGGTCTGGCCCGGGTGCAAGGCGTGCTGAGCAAGTCCCCCATGATCTGGCACATGCTCTACCTCTACGGCCTGGGCTTGAGCGACGAGATCCTGCCCAAGCTCATCCACTGGTCGACGGGGCTTCTCATCATCCTGGGTATGGGGACTCTCTCCAAGCGGTCGGGCCTGCCAAGGGCCGGGATGCCCGCCGGACTTTTTTTCATCTCCATTCCCATGGTGCAGATGAACATCTGGACCTGCGGGGTGGACATCGGCGGCTGCCTTTACGCCTTCCTGGCGCTCTACGCCGTTCTGGCCTATCTCCAAGCGCAGGATGCCCCTGCGGTTGCGGAGGGGCGGGAGTCCCCGGAGCGCGGATGGGTCGCGGTCTCAGCGCTCTTCTCCGGGTTCGCCTACGGGTCCAAATATCAGGGAGGCATGATCGGGATATCGGCATCCCTCATCTTCGTCCTTTACTTCGCCCTTTACGCGCGCGACGCGAGGCGGTTCTTGAGGACGGCGCTCCCGTTCACCGCCGTCCTCATCCTCGCCGTCCTGCCCTGGCTGGCGAAGAACGTCTGGGACACCGGCAACCCGGTATTCCCCTTTCTCACGGACCTCTTCGAAAGATGGGGGACCCAGACCTATCACGCGGACCCGGAGCAGCTGAAGAATTTCATCGCCGAGAACCGCCGCTTCCTCACCGATTCGTGGCCCCAGCACCTGCGGCTCCCCTGGCTCCTCACCTTCTCGGACAGCAACCAGAGCAGCTTGTCCTTCCCCGGCCCCCTCCTGCTCGCCTTCCTGCCGTTCTGTTTGCTCGTCTACCCCAAATTCAGGCAGAAATGGATGCAGGCCGCCGGGGTCTTCATCCTCGCGTTCTTCACCTTCTCCTTCGTCTCCACGCACCTGACCCGCTACCATCTCATGGGCTACCCTATCCTTTGCTTCGTCTACGCCGCCGGGTTCACGGTCCTGCTGGAGAACAAGAACGCCCTGATGAAGATCCTCTCCGTCGCGCTCCTCTCCGTCATGCTCCTTGGGAACCTGCAGGTGGGGCTTCTTGTCATCGAGAACAGCTACCGGCCGTGGGATGTCTGGGTGGGCAACGAGACCCGCGAGGCCTACAGGATGTACACGCACCCGGGTTTGAACCCCAACCCGTCCAACTCCATATTCCGTTGGATGGAGAAGAACCTTCCCAAAAAATCACGCATCCTCATCATCGGCGAATCCAAGGCCTTCGACTTGAAGCTCCCTTACGTCTACAGCGACGTCTTCGGGAGGAACGCCATCGTCACATGGACCGAAGAATCCCGATCCCCCGAGGAACTCCACGCCAAAATCCAGGCGGCCGGAGTCACCCACATCTTCATAAATTTCGAGGAAGCCAGGCGCACTTACGGCTATAAAATGTTAAAATGGCAGGGCGATAATTTGAAGAAGTTCGAGGAATTTTGGAATGTCCACGTGCGGCCGGTCCATCAGGAAAGAGCCCCCGAACGGCTTTACCAGGGAGGAAGCATCCTCCTTCTCTATGAGATCCTGGACAAGGATGCCGCCCGAGCCATTGGCGCTCCGACCCAAAATCCCCTGACGGCATTGGATGAATATAATGGGCGAAAATAAATCACTGGTCTCCGTCATCCTCCCCGCCTACAACGAGGAGGAAAGCTTGGCCGAGGAGATCCGCAAGATCCGAAGCTCCCTTGACGGCGCTGGCATCCCCTACGAATTCATCGTCATCGACGACGCCTCGACGGACAGGACGGGCGAAGTGGCCAAAAAGGCCGGGGTCACCGTGCTGCGTCACGAGAGGAACAAAGGCGTGGGCGGTGCCAGGAAGACCGGCATCGTGGCCGCAAAGTCCGAGACCATCATCACCTCCGACGCGGACGGCACCTACCCGGCGGACCCCATCCCCCGGATGATTGAAGCCCTGAAAGACCAGGACATGGTGGTGGGGGCCAGGGTGGCCGAACGCGGGACCGTTTTCTTCATCCGCTACCCGGTCAAGCTCATGATCCGCAAACTCGCCTCCTACATGGCCGGCTATGCCATCCCCGACTTGAACTCCGGCCTGCGCGTTTTCCGCAAGTCCGTGGCCCTTAAATATTTCTACCTTCTGCCCAACACCCATTCCTGGGAGTCCACCATCACCCTGGCGTTCCTCTGCAACCACCAGAAGGTCAAATACATCCCCATCGAATACTTCAAGCGCACGGGCGGGGTATCGAGCTTCCACCCCATCAAGGACACCTACAACTACATCTCCCTCATGATCCGCACCATCATGTATTTCAATCCCTTGAGGATCTTCCTCCCCCTCTCGTTCTTCATCTTCGCCATCGGCTTCGCCAAAGGCGTCTACGACTTCATCTTGCTCCGCCACATCGGCATGATGGACGCGCTCGTGATCCTGACCAGTTTCGTCGTGCTCATGGCGGGCCTTCTGGCCGACCTCCTCGTCGTCCTCCACCGCAAGCTCGACCCCCTCCCCGCGCAGCCCCAAGGAGATCCTAAATAGCCCGCATGATCGTCTCCTTGATCGACTACAAGGAGAAAGGCCTCAACTTCAACCGCGATCAGACCGGGACCTTCGGTTCGCAGATGAAGGCGAACGGATTCCTGGGCTCCATGATCACCAACGCCAAAAAGGACCGGCTTCACCTCCCCATCATGTCCTTCGCCTACATCGCCACGCTTTTGAAGAACGCGGGCCATCAGGTCGGCTTCTACCACCGCGTGAGCGAGGTCCCAAAGGATTCGGATCTGATCATCATCGCCAGCTCCATGGCGGGCTACAAGATCGAATGCGCTTTCGCCCGTGAGTTGCGGAAGACCCACGGGAAGGCGAAGATCGGCTTCATCGGTTCCTTCGCCTCGGTCAAGCCGGAACTTTTCAAGGACGCCTCCGATTTCATCATCGACGGGGAGCCCGAAGGGGCCATCCTGGATTTCATCAAAGGAAAGACGGCCCTGGAAGGCATCGTGCATTCGCCCACGGTGCCCAACCTGGACGAGCTGCCCGTCCCCGACTGGGACATCCTGGGCGTGAACAAATTCTCCTATTTCCCCATCCTGCCGAAGAAACCCTTCCTGCCCGTCGTCACGAGCCGCGGCTGCACCTTCAACTGCGATTTCTGCCCCTACATGGTGTCGCAGAAGCCCGCCATGCGCTACCGCTCCGTGGGTTCCGTCCTGAACGAGATCGAGACCCTTATAAAAAAATACAGGATCAAGAGCCTGATGTTCCGCGACATCACCTTCACCATGAACCGGAAACGGATCGTTGAATTGTGCCAGGGCATGATCGACCGCAAGTTCAACCTCGAATGGGCCTGCGAGACGCGCGTGGACCTTCTGGACCCCGAACTCATCCAGACGCTGGTCAAAGCGGGCATGCGCGGGGTCAACCTGGGCATCGAGAGCTTCAACCTGGACATCATGAAGAAGAGCGGCAAAAAGCCGGATTCCCTCATCCATCAGAACTCCATGATCGAACTCATGAACCGGCTGGGGGTCAAGGTCTCCGCCTTCTACATGATCGGCTTCCCCGACGAGACCGAGGCCGACATCGAGAACACCATCCGCTACGCCAAGTCGCTCAACACCCATTTCGCGCAGTTCTGCATATTCACGCCTTTCCCCGGCACGCCCACCTTCGAGGAGATGAAGGACCGCCTGCTCACCGAGGACTGGACCCAGTTCACGGAATACAACCCCGTCATCAAATACAAGAACATCCCCCCGAACAAGGTCGAGAAGCTCCGCGACCGCGCCTTCGTGAGCTACTACTTCCGACCGGGCTGGCTCGCCCGCTACGGGCCGGGCACCCTGGCATCCTTCTTTAAATAGTGATCTTCCTGACCGGGGGACGCGGACTCCTGGGATCGACACTCGCCGAACGCCTCTCCCTGGCCCATCTCCCCTATCTGGCCTCCGCCACCCGCGGACCGGCCCAACCCCCGTTCACGCTCTGCGACCTGCAGAAACCCGAGACCTACCCTTCCGGCGATGTCCGTTGGGACATGGCCGTCCACTGCGCCACCCAGCTTGAGGGCCCGGGCATCTATGACGGCAACATGCTCATGACACGGAACGTCATCGATTTCTGCAAACAGCGCGGTATCCGGAAAATGATCTTCGTGAGCTCTTCCAACGCCGCGTCCCCTCTGCAGGATGAATATTCCCGCTCAAAAAGGGATTCCGAGAATCTGGTCAAGGAATCCGGCCTTGAAACCGTCATCATCCGGCCCACCATCATCTTTTCGGACAGGGACACCAAGAACATCAACCAGATGATGCGGCTCCTGAAACGGTTCCATGTGGCGCTCATCCCGGGGAGCGGCCGCCACAGGGTCCAGCCGGTCGCCGTTGAGGACGTGGCCGAACTCATCCTCAAATGCGTCCGGAACTGGGATTCGAGCAAGAACGCCGCCTACGACATCGGCGGAGGGGAGACGCTGACTTATAAGGAAATGATATCGCGCATGGCCCGGGCCCTCTCCACCTTCTATATCCCGGTCTATATCCCGATGCCTATCCTATACATGATGGCCGACGCCGTATCCACTCTGACGGGTTCCCGGGCATTCACCCGAGACGCCTTCCGCAGTTTCGTCACCGAAAAGCTCATGGACAACCGGCCCATCGAGGAGAAATTCGGCCTCCGTCCGCGCCCCCTGAGCGAGTGGCTGGCGGAGATCAAAAGACGGCGGCGTTGACAATATCCGCCCGTCGTGGTATCATATTAGCAGTCGCACGCTGTGACTGCTAATTTTAATCACGGGAACCCCTCTATGAGAGCGCTCGAACACGACGAACAAGAACACCGCAAAAAGAAGGTCCTGCAGACCGTCGTCCACGAATACGTGCGCTCCGGCAAGCCCGTGGGGTCGAACGCCATCGTCACAACCGGGCGCCTGGGGCTTTCCTCAGCCACGGTGCGCAACATCCTCTCCGAACTTGAAAAAGAAGACCTCATCACCCACCCCCACACTTCCGCGGGCCGGGTACCCACGGACAAGGGCTACCGCCTCTATGTGGATTCCCTGATCGAACTCCAGCGGCTGGCCGTGCAGGAGGAGCAGAAGATCCGCAAGGAATACGAATCCCGCACCCAGGAGATCGAGGTCCTCATGAGCCAGACCTCCAAGATGCTCTCCTCGCTCTCCCACTACACCGGTTTCGTCATGTCGCCCAAGCTGGAAAAGAACAAGTTCGCCCACATGGAGCTCGTCCCCCTGGGCGAGCGGAAGATCCTGGCCGCCATGGTGACGGAGTCGGGTCTGACCAAGCATTTCATCCTGCGCCCGGACGCGGAGATCCCCCGGGAACAGCTCCGGGGCATATCCCGCATCATGAACGAGAGCTTCCAGGGCTCGACCCTGCAGGAAGTCCAGCTCAACATGACCGAGCGGCTGGAGCAGGCCCGGGAGCAGTACAAGAACATCAGCTCACTCGCCCAGGAGATCGGCCAGGAGATCGGCCGCCTCTCGGCGAGCGACCTTTACGTGGAGGGCACCTCCAACATCCTCTCCCTGCCCGATTTCTCCAAGACCGAGGAGATCCACGATTTCTTCAAGCTCATCGAGGAAAAAGAGATGCTGGCCAAGGTGTTCGAGCGGGAGCTCCTGGACAACAGCGCGGAATCCTTTCCGGCCGGGACGCATCTAAAAGAAAGTAAACGGGTCCATGTCCGGATCGGGTCGGAGAACACAGCGAAGGGCCTTAAAAATCTGAGCTTGGTCTCGTCGACCTACCAGCTCCCGGACCGCACCGTAGGTGTTCTGGGCATCCTGGGACCCAAGAGGATGGAATACTCCAAGATGATGGCCCTGGTCAACTATGTCTCGCAGACCATGGGCAGATTCTTGAAGGAGTTCGAAAAGATCTGATGGAAGAGGCCCCCGTGGAAGAATCGGCCGAAGAACTGGCCAAGAAAGCAGAGGACTATCACGACCAGATCGTGCGTCTCCAGGCGGAGTTCTCCAACTTCCGCAAACGGGCGGAGAAAGAGAAGGCCGAGGCCATCCGATTCGGGCGGGAAGCCATGCTGGAGCGGATGATCGGCCTGACCGACGTGATGGAGAGCGCGCTCCATCACTCGAAGAACGCCACCGACGTGGCGTCCCTGATGCAAGGTTTTGAGATGGTGCTCGCGGAATTCTCCCGATTCCTCAAATCCGAAGGGGTGCAGGAGATCAAGGCCAAAGGCGAGGTCTTCGACCCCCACCTGCACGAAGCCGTGGAGCAGGTTGAAACGGCGCAAGAGAACGAGAACGACATCGTTTTGGAAGAGATCCAAAAGGGCTACACGGCCGGGGAGCGGGTGATCCGCCACGCCAAGGTCAAAGTGGCCAAATTTAAAAACAAAGAAGAAAACAATAAGGAGTAAACAATCATGTCAAAGATCATCGGAATCGATTTAGGGACCAGCAATTCGGCAGCCGCTGTCATGGAAGGCGGCAAGGGCACCATCATCCCCTCCGCCGAAGGCACCAGCGTGGGCGGAAAAGCGTTCCCGTCCTATGTGGCCTTCACCAAGGACAACCAGCTCCTGGTGGGCGAACCCGCAAGGCGCCAGACCGTCACCAACCCGGAAGGCACCTTCTACGCCTTCAAGCGCAAGATGGGGACCGACCATAAATACTCCGCCAATGGCAAGGACTTCACGCCCCAGCAGCTCTCCGCCTTCGTGCTCCAGAAGATCAAGAGGGACGCCGAGGCCTACTTGGGCGCCAAAGTGGAAAAGGCCGTCATCACCGTGCCCGCCTATTTCAACGACAACCAGCGCCAGGCCACCAAGGACGCCGGCGCCATCGCTGGCCTGGAAGTGGTGCGCATCATCAATGAACCCACGGCCGCCTGCCTCGCTTACGGGGTGGACAAGAAAGGCCAGGACGAAAAGATCATGGTCTTCGACCTGGGCGGGGGCACGCTCGACGTCACCATCATGGATTTCGGCCATGGCGTCTTCGAGGTCATCTCCACGTCCGGCGACACGCAGCTGGGCGGGACCGACATGGACAACTCGCTCATCGACCACATCGCCGACGAGTTCAAGCGGGAGACCGGCATCGACCTCCGGAACGACAAGATGGCTTCCCAGCGCCTGAAAGAGGCCGCGGAGAAATCGAAGATCGAGCTCTCCAATGTGATGGAGACCGACATCAACCTGCCCTTCATCACGGCGGACGCCTCCGGGCCCAAGCATCTCCAGCAGAAGCTCTCCAGGGCCAAGCTGGAATCCCTGGTCAACCCCATCGTCAAGCGCTGCCAGCATTCCATCGACCAGGCGCTCACGGACGCCAAACTCAAGGCCTCCGACATCTCCAAGATCATCCTTGTGGGCGGCCCCACGCGCATGCCCGTCATCCAGAAATTCGTGGAGGAGCATGTGGGCAAGAAGCTGGAGCGGGGCATCGACCCCATGGAGTGCGTGGCCATAGGCGCCGCCGTCCAGGCCGCGGTGCTCACGGGAGAAGTCAAAGACGTTCTTCTTCTGGACGTCACTCCCCTGTCTCTCGGCATCGAGACGCTGGGAGGCGTGTTCACCAAGCTTATTGAAAGAAATACGACCATCCCGGTCAAAAAATCCCAGGTTTTCTCCACCGCGGCGGATGACCAGCCGGCCGTGACCGTGCATGTGCTCCAGGGCGAGCGCCAGATGAGCGGCGACAACGTTTCGCTCGGCAAGTTCGACCTGGTGGGCATCCCCCCCGCTCCGCGCGGAGTCCCCCAGGTGGAAGTCACTTTCGACATCGACGCCAACGGCATCCTCCACGTGGTGGCCAAGGATCTGGGCACGCAGAAAGAGCAGTCCATCAAGATCACCGCGCCCAACAAGCTGGACAAGACCCAGGTGGAGAAATTCATCAAGGAAGCCGAGCAGTACGCCGACGCGGACAAGCAGAAGAAAGAGGAGATCGATGTCAAGAACGAATCCGACGCGGTCATCTATGCCACGGAAAAGGCGCTCAAGGAGTACGGCGACAAGGTCACGCAGGACGAACGCTTGAAGATCGAGCAGGCGCTCACCGACGCCAAAGAGGCCTCGAAGGGCACGGATCTGGAAAAGATGAAAAAGGCCAAAGACGCCCTGCTCGCGGCGTCCCATAAACTGGCCGAACAAGTATATCAGGAAGCCCAGGCCAAAAAGACCCAGGGCGGCGGACAGACCGAGAACCCTTCTAACGGCCAAGGCAAGAACGACGATAATGTCGTGGAAGCCGAAGTGGTGGACAAAGACAAGAAGTAAAGAATGGCTTCGAAGAGAGATTACTACGAAGTCCTGGGCGTCCAGAAGACCGCCTCGGCGGACGAGATCAAGGCCGCCTACCGCGCCCTCGCTAAGAAATACCACCCCGACGTCGCCAAACAATCAGGAGCCGAAGATAAGTTCAAGGAAGCCAACGAGGCCTACGAGGCGCTCTCGGACCCCCAGAAGCGCCAGCTCTACGACCAGTTCGGCCACGCGGGCGCGCAGCAGGGCGGGCCGGGCGGATTCGGCCAGGGAGCCGGAGGGTTCCAGGGCTTTGAGAATTCCGGGGATTTCGGCGATATCTTCGGGGACATCTTTGAGAACGTGTTCGCGGGAGGCCGGGGACAGGGCCAGTCCAGGCAGCACCGCAACCGCGGAGAAGACCTCCAGGTCCGGCTGACCGTCACCCTTTCCGAATCCGCCTTCGGCGTCCAGAAGACCCTCAAGATCAACCACAGCCGCGCCTGCCGGAAATGCGCCGGATCCGGCGCCAAGCCCGGGACCGCGTCCAAGACCTGCCCGCAATGCCGGGGCTCGGGGACCGTCCATTTCCGCCAGGGATTCTTCTCCCTTGCACAGACCTGCCCGCGCTGCCATGGCGAAGGCAAGGCCGTGGACAACCCCTGCGAGGACTGCCGCGGCCTGGGCAATGTGAGGGTGACGGAACCCATCACGGTCAAGATACCGGCCGGGGTGCAGGAAGGCACGGCCTTGAAAGTGACCGGCGCCGGCGAGACCGGCCCCCACGGCGGGCCGGCCGGGGACCTTTTCGTCGTCATCCACCAGGAAGCGGACCCGCGCTTCGAGCGGCGGGACGATGACTTGATCATCGAAGCCAAGATATCCATCACCCAGGCCTCTCTGGGGGCCGAGCTCGAAGTCCCCGCCATCGACGGCAAAGTGACGCTGCGCATCCCGCCGGGCACGCAGACGGGAACCATCTTCCGCGTCAGAGAGAGAGGCATCCCCCACTTGAACGGGCGGGGCAAGGGCGACATGCTCGTCAAGATCGTCGTGGAAGTCCCTCAGCGCGTGAACGACAAGCAGAAGGAGCTCTTGAAAGAGCTCGCGAAGTCGTTCGGCGAGGAAGAGGTCAAGGATGGTTCCATCTTCAAGAAGGTGTTCGGGAAGTAGTGGCGCATTTCTTCGTCTCGCCTTCTAATTTCAAAGGCAGGCGGTTCATCTTCGACCCCGCGGAATCCCGCCACCTGGCCCGCGTCCTGCGCAAGAAAGCCGGGGATATGATCCAAGTTTTTAACGGGGAAGGGATCGTGCAGGCCGCGGTCCTCCTGGACGTCTCCGACCCCGAGCGCGTGGAAGGCGAATTGACCGATCAAGCCCTTCCCTTCGGACGCTCCCGGCTTACATCCAAAAAAATCGCCTCCGTGAGTGTCATCCCCGCCGTCTTGAAGGGCCCCCGCTTCGACTGGCTGATAGAAAAACTGACCGAACTCTCGGTCCATGAGATCAGTCCCATCCTCACCGAACGGACCGTCGTCCGCATGAAGCCCCAGGATTTCAGCGGGAAGACCCGCCGCTGGGAGAAGATCGCCTTGGCCGCAGCCTCACAGTGCGGCCGCAAGAGCTCCGCCAAAGTCCGCCCGCCCCGGACATTCGAGGAGGCCCTCGCCTCCCTGCCCAAGAACGACCTGAACCTCATCCTCTGGGAAAGCGAAGAGAAGAAATCCATTTCGGAAGCCATTGGAGACAGATTACAGATCCAGAGATCAGGGATCCGAGTGAATCTTCTGGTAGGCCCCGAAGGCGGCTTCACGGTGCGGGAAGCGGACCTGGCGCAAAGCAAGGGAGCCGTGCCGGTGCACCTGGGAGAGCACATCCTTCGCGCCGAGACCGCGGCCATCGCGGCGGCCTCTTTCATCCTGCTCCTCTAACCCCCCCCTCGCATGATAAAACTCCGGAGCCTTCAACTGGCCGAACCTGATTTAAAAATAGGCCAGACGGAGTCCCTTTCCTTCATCACCGGGAATTTCCCCATGAAAAAGTCCACCCAAAGGCTTTACGAGAAGGTCTTCGCCAATGAAAGCATCCTCCACCGCCGATTTTCTCTGGACAAGCTCGAGGATTCCCTGGAAGAGGACCCCGACAAGATCAGCCTGCGGTTCGAAGAAAAAGCGGTCGAACTCTCCGCCCGCTCTCTCCAGGCCGCCCTGCGGGAGCTCGAAATGGACCCGCGCGAGCTGGATTACCTGGCGGTGAGCACCTGCACGGGCTATCTCTGCCCCGGCCTTTCCACGCGCCTGATCGAAGCCTGCGGTCTCCGGAAGGACGTCCGCTGCCTGGATGTCGTCGGCATGGGGTGCGGGAGCGCGGTCCCGGCCCTTGAGCAGGCCCACAATTTCATCGCGGCCCACCCTGAAAAGACCGCGGCTTCCGTTTCCACGGAAATCTGTTCCGCCGCCATGTACAACGGCGATTCTCCCGACCTTGTGATCTCCAACGCCATATTCGCCGACGGTTCCGCCGCCGCGGTCTTGGGCAACTCCAAAAGCGCGGGAAGCCCGGACTTCCACACCTTCTCCTCCCTGACCTATCCTGAATGGCAGGAATCCCTGCGGTTCAGGACGGAGAAAGGGCGTCTCCGGAACGTCCTCGCCAAGGAAGTGCCCGAGCAGGTCCGCGAGGCGGTGATGGCCCTGATCGAAAAACTCCTGGCCGAGCAAGGGTTGAAGCAAGACGACATCCGGCATTGGATATTCCATGCCGGCGGCGAGAAAGTATTGGACGCAGTCCAGGGTTCCCTCAAGCTCTCCGACGCGCAGATGCGGCGGTCGCGGGACGTCCTTAAGAACCACGGCAACCTATCTTCCCCCACGGTCCTCTACGGGCTCAAGAACCTGCTCCTCTCCGACGAGGCCGCCCCCGGCGACTGGGGCATCCTCACTTCCTACGGGGCCGGGTTCTCCGCCCACGCCTGCCTCGTCAAATTCTAGATCCCCCCATGGATATCCGCCGACGCGCCGATACGCTTGAGATCATGGACACTCTCGAATGCAGCGCGGAGGAACTCTCCGCCGCCCTTAATTTCCTCAAGACCGCCAACAGCTTTTTTGGCGGAGCCCGCGTCATCCTGAACCATCTGGATTCCGCTCTCCCCAAGATCGCGGAATCCTTCACGCTTCTGGACGTGGGCTGCGGTCTGGGAGACATCGGCTTGAAGGTCATCGAGTGGGGCCGGCTCGTTGGCAGGACCGCTCGCGTGACCGCTTTGGACGGTTCCCCTGAAGTCATCGGCCTGGCCAAAGAGAACGCGCGGGGGCGGGAAGGGATCGAATTCATCGCCGCGGATTTCCTTTCCTGGGAATGCCCGGAGGATTCATTCGACTTCGTCACGGCGTCGCTCGTCCTCCACCATCTCCCTGAAAACAAGCTCTTGGAATTCGTTCAAAAATGCGGGCGGATCGCCCGGCAGGGCGTCGTTTTCAGCGACTTGGAAAGGTCCCGCGCGGGTTATTGGGCCGTGAGCCTCGCTTCCCGCGTCTTAGGCAACAGGATCGTGCGCAACGACGGGCCCCTTTCAGTCCGAAGAGCGTTCAAAGTGGCGGAGCTGGAACGGCTCGCCAAGGACGCCGGCCTTCCTTATTTGAAGGCGCGGAAAGAAGAATTCTTCCGCTTGAGCCTCTCGGGAGAAAAGAATTGAAGGCGGCGGTCATAGGCGCCGGGCCCTCAGGACTCTCCGCCTCCATCGGCCTGGCCAGGTCGGGGTTCGAGACGACCGTCTACGAGCAGAAAAAGCAATGGTCGGGCCGCGTCTGCGGGGCGTTCTTGGCACCCAAGTCCTGCGAGTCCCTGCGCTGGCTGGGAGTGGGCCGGGAAGCCGAAGGCCTGGGAGCGCCCGCCGCAACGGTGGCCGTGTATGACCCGCAAGGAAGGCGTTTTGATTTTTCCGTTGCGAGTGGCGGCATCCCCGCCTTGGCGCTTCCCCGCAAGACCCTGGAGGAGATCCTTTCAACGGCTGCCGAAAAAGAAGGGGTGAAGATCGAGCGCGGCGTGCGGATGCTGCCCGAAGAGCTCGACGCGGACGTCCTCGTCTCGGCGCAGGGGCGCTTCCCTCCCGGAAGGCCTTCACCCAAAGCGCGGCAAAGATGGTACGGCATGAATGCAGAGTTCGAGAACGCGGGCGGCAAGCCCGGAGACGTATCCCTGCATTTTTTCGGCGGCGGTTATATCGGCATGCTCACCTATGTAGATGGGATCACGAACGTTTGCGGGCTCATGCGCGGGATGGTCCGGGACGAAGATCGGAAGCTCTTCGAGAAGTTCTTAGGGAAGGATGCACGGGCAGTCACGCCCTGGAAGGGAGTGGGGCCCTTGCCTTTCGGCTGCTATATCGAGGAGAGGAATGGCGGCCCCTGGCCCGTCGGCGACGCTGCCGCGGTCTGCGACCCTTTCATGGGGGAAGGGAT
>Ga0155847_1003_pt2 | contig 13271 bp, 15 predicted proteins | sample RifCSPlowO2_01_FD_107501 | JGI IMG/M metagenome (GOLD analysis project Ga0155847, IMG submission 107501) | Elusimicrobia bacterium RIFCSPLOWO2_01_FULL_60_11
CTCAAAGCCCTGAACGGAAGCGGCCAGGTCTTTCGAGGACAAACTGTCCAGATGGGATTCGATGTTTTGGGCATGCTTGCCGTGCGTGCGGGCGAGTGACGCGACCTCGGTTTTCAGGGTCGCCAAAAGCCGGCTGATCTCTTTCTTTTTTTCGGGATCCACCGCCTTCATATTGTGAAGGGAAGCTTCGATTTTCTCGATCGTCTTTTCAATCATAGGGCTGGCCTCAGTATACCACTTCCCCGCGCCCTGTGGCGTGCATGAGCACCAAAAGCAGCGCCACGGCCGCGTAGGCCAGGGCGAAATCCGGCGCGGCCAGGAGGCCGAACTTGTTCTCTACGCCCAAGGGCGTGAGGGTGTAGGCATGGATCAGCCCCACGGCTGAGAGCGCCGCCGCCACCGCGGTCCAGGCCGCGGCCAGGAGCAGTTTCTTCTCAAGAAGATGCACCATGACCGCGGCGAATATCATGGAGGTCAAGAGGAACCCCTGGTTCAGGGAGATGACGCCGTGGATGTAAAGGTCGCCGCCGAACGACGGGGCCACATCGTAAAGCGTTCCCCCCGCTTTGCGCACGCTCACATCCACCAGAAGCAGGGCCCAGGCCGCGAGGCAGGGAATGAGGCCGAAGGCCACGCCCAGGGTGTGGTGGCGGGGCACATCCTTGAAGGCCTGTGAAGTGATGGAGATGCCTATCCAAAGCAGGATGCCGAGCGTGGCTTCCAGGGGAATGACTTTCAAGACAAGCCCCACCGCGCCCGTGAGGCAGAGCAGTGTGATGGCGATGCCGTTCATGACCGAGTAGCCGGCCCGCGCGCCCATGGCCTTCCAGGCCGGGTGGCCGATGTAGATGGTGGTGGGAAAGGGGCTGCCGAAGAGCGCCGCGGATAGGCCGCCCAGGCCGTTGGCCAGCAGGGAGGACTTGGTGTCGAAGCGGTCGCCTGCCGCCTCCGCGCTTTCCAGGTTCTGCAGGGAACCTATGACGTTGAAAAGCCCCATGGGGAATATCACCGACATATACCGCCAGCCGCGCGGGTCGGTCATGAGGGCGAAAAAGTTCGACAGAGCGGGGACGGGGAAATGGACCCCCAGCTTTACATTTTCGGCCGCGGGAGGCATGGGGAAGAGCCCGAAGGAGCGCAGACCCCAGGCCAGGACCGTACCGGTCAGGACCGCCACCAGCCCGCCCGGCAGGCCCAGGGGCATTTTGGCGCGCGAGGCGTAGGCGATGAGGATGATCATCATGGGGACAATGGCGACGGCGGGCGAGCTGAAGATCTGGAAGACGAACCCCATGGAGATGAATGTGAGGGCGATGCCGGAGAGGGCGCAAAGAAGGGCCGCGCGCGGCGTGTGGCGGCGGAGCCAGTCCCCCGCGAAGGCGCCCGCGATCTCCATGACCGCGCTCAAAAAGCAGGCGAAGAGGCCGACTTGCCAGGCGAGGTTCGGGTCCCCGGTCTCCCGGTAAACGGGCGCCATGATGAGGAAAACGAAGGCCAGCAGGCTGACCGTGTTGATGCCGTAGGGCAGGGCCGTCACGTCCGAGCGGCCTGTTTCCCGCATGAGGCGGCGGGCCTGCCAGGCGTAAAAGAGGTTCCCCGCCAATATGGAGAGCGCCGCGCCGGGCAGGATGCGCCCGGTCACAAGCTCCGCCGGCAGGCCGCAGACGGTGCGGCAGAGCACGTCGATGAGCATGAGCTGGAGCAGGTTGTCGATGAACAGGCCGAAGAAGCCGTCGATGTCCCCCCGCGCCAGCCAGGGGTTTGAAGCCGTTTTAATTATTTAGGTGCCGGCGCCTTGTCTCCCATCATGGGGCAGTCCGCCATGGCCGCTCCGCCCTTATGGTCGCACATCCCCTTGTTCTTGTGGCACATGCCGCCCGAACCCATCATGTAGCCCACGATCCAGCCGAGCAAAATGAGGACGATGGCCGCGATCACCTTGGTGCCGCAGTGGCGGCCGCCGGGACAGCACTTCTTGGACTCTTCGCCTTCGTGACCTTTTTCCATTATGAGACCTCCTTAAATTGACGGTCCTTCAAGTATACAAGGTTTTTGATACAATGAGGACAGCTTCATTCTGGAGGTCCCAACCATGAAAAAAATAAAATTCGTCCTTGCCGTTCTTTTGGCGTCGTGCGCGCTCTCGTCGCGGGCCTTTGCCGGGTGGCATTTCGGGGAATCCAAGGACTTGGGGGTGAACATCGAATACTTCGATTACGTCGAGCTCCTGCCCGACGGCACGCCCGTCTATTTCCTGGGCACCGACATGCGCTACCAGGTGACCTTGACGAACGAGGGCAACCGCACCTTCAACAACTTCCAGTCCAAGGCCGTCGTGAAATGGGCCGACGATTACACCTGCCAGCTCTGGTGGCTGGACAACCGCACCGTCTCCTACGTCAAGGACGCCCCTCTTCCCGGCGCTTCCGATTCAGGCCTGCGCCCGGCCGGCATGCGCAAGGGCGAACAGTCGAACTTTATGGCGACTTACCCCATCCCCATGGACCTCTGCCTCGGGGACGCCTACCTGGAGATCCAGGGGCGGCACCGGAACTCGAGCGGAAAAGAGGAGACGGCGTCATTCGCCATCCCGCTCAAAGCCAGATTCAAGCGGAGATAAATGAACGACTACCCCATCTCCGACCTGGTCACCATACTCCAGACCGCCATCAGCCCCGTCATCCTCATATCCGGGGTGGGATTGCTGCTCCTCACCATGACCAACAGGTTGGGCCGCACCATCGACCGAGCGCGCGAGTTGACCGACGAAACGGAAAAGGCGGGCTCTGCCGCGAAAGAGCATATCCGGGCCCAGCTTGACATCCTCTTGCGAAGGGCGCGCTTGATCCGCCTGGCCATCATATTGGCTTCAGGCAGCGTGCTCAGTGCCGCCATCCTTGTCATCACCCTCTTTTTGAGTTTTTTGCTGGAGATCGACGCCGCTCACGCCATCACGGCGCTTTTCTGCGTCTGCCTTCTGCTTTTGGTGGGTTCTTTGGCTCTATTCATCCGCGAGGTGAACGAGTCGCTCGCGGCTTTGAAGCTGGAGATGAAGCGGTTCGGGGTTGATTGAGAGTAGCGGCGGGTCAGCCCTGCCAGCCGTCGAAGGCCTTGGCCGGGATGGTGCCCAGGGTCTCGTGCACCTTGGCGTTGAATTCCTTCATGTTGAGCGGTTTTGTAAGAACGCCTTTGACGTTCGATTCCATGCTGATCATCTGGAATGTGCTTGTATCCATGGCGCGCGCGGTCACGACATATATGGGGATGTCGGGCGCGGCCGCCTGCAGGTCTTTGAGCACGTCGAAGCCGCCCCGGCCGGGCATCATGAGGTCCAGCAATATCAAGTCGAATTGCTTGCCCCCCTTGATGGCTTTCAGGGCCTCATCACCCGCGCGGACGGACGCGGTCTTGAACCCCTGGCGGGAAAGCCCCATCTGGTAGAGCTCGCAGACGGACGCGTCGTCGTCGACGACGAGGATGGTCTTGGATTTGGGGTCGGTGGGGTCCATATCTCCAATTATCTATTTTCCGCTGTGTACAATCAATAGTCCGATTTGGTATCATTTTATCCTATCGCGGGTGGCACTTTTCTAATGCTATTAGATTTAAGGAAAGTGCGACCGAGCTTCAGCGAGGAAGTGCCGCATCATTCATTGTTATTAACAAAGCGGCCGCTACCCGCGAGATGCTTAAGACAGTTTTTTAGTGATTCTCGCGGGTGTGGTACAATGGTAGAACACGACCTTGCCAAGGTTGAGACGAGGGTTCGATTCCCTTCACCCGCTTAGCGATTTGGCTCGAATCCGTTTCTCGACGATAAAACTTTTATACACACTTACCCCTGCCCCGCGCGCGAAACAGGAATCTCGTCCAGGAGGCGTCTGCCGTGAATACCGTTGAAATCGTTGAATCGCAAAAAAGGGATTGGAACAAAGTTGCGCCCGCTTGGGAAAAGTGGGACTCAGACCTGGACCAAAATTGGTCCTTCATCAACCACTTGATCGTCGGTTACGCGCGCGTCCGGCCCGGATTAAAAGTTCTGGACCTGGGCTGCGGGACCGGACACCCGGCTTTTCTGGCTGCCGCCGCTGTGGGTCGCCAAGGACAGGTCGTGGGCGTGGATTTGGCCGAGAACATGGTGCAGTCCGCCAACAAAAAGGCAAAGTCCTTGGGCTTTACCCAATTGGCATTTGAAGCGGGCGACGTCACCCATCTCAAGTTCGAAACGAACACTTTTGATGCCGTCATCAGCCGGTTTTGTTTCATGTTTGTGCCCGAAATTGAAAAGGCGCTCTCCGAAACTTTGCGCGTCGTTAAACCAGGCGCTTTCTTCTCGGCTGCCGTGTGGTCGGCCGCGGACAAAAATCCTTATCTTAAGTTACCCATAGATGTGCTCAAGGGGTTCATAGAAATTCAGGCGCCAGGGCCCAATGACCCCAGTTTGTTTCGCTTTGCGCATCCTGGGCTTTTGGCCGGCATAGCGCAGAAGGCCGGGTTTCAAGTCGTGGATGAGCAGGAAGTGACCGGCGAGGCCTATAAAAGCTCGGCCGAACAGTATTTTACGAGCCTCATGGAAATTGCCGCCCCCCTTCAAAACTTGTTCGCAAAGCTCGATCCCAAACAGACAGAAGAGGCCGAGGCCAAAATCAAGCAGGAGGCCGGGAGCTTCCGTGTCAACGGCAAACTGGCGCTCCCGTTCGCCGTCCGAGTCATCTCCTGCCGGAAACCGGCTTAAAAGACATCACTAAAATCCTGTCATTTCTCCTCGTACTTTCCTCAATTTCATATCCTTTCCCATCACAGATCCACGCGCGTTCCCGCGGGGAAAAAGAGGACATCTCATCCCGCGTGCTCTGGACGAAAGAATTTTCCGGCGCCGTCATCCGCGCCGAACTGCTGAACAAGCATGGGCTCCTGCATGTGGTGGCCCGCGAAGGCATGAAGAAACCGTCCGGCGTGAAAAAGGAGGATTGGCCCAAGAAGCGGTATTTAGTCCGCCAGGACGGCGCCGTGCTGTGGGAAGGAGACGCGCGCTCGACCACCTTGCTGGCGGAGGATCCTTTCCCCGTGATCTTGGGGATCGAGGGCAAAAGCGTATATTTAGAGGCCATCGATCTTAAAGGCGGCCAAGTATGGAGGCGCGAGTTGCAGGAAGGTTTCCCCGTCTCCACCCTGGCGGATCCGGCCGGCTCAAGGATATTTCTTGTTCAGCTTCCTTTCGCCTGGATGGAGGCAATGGACAAACCCTTCCCCGCAAAAATGGCGGCTGTGGATCTATCGAACGGCGGCACTCTCTGGGTGGCCGAGCTGGAAGCCCTGCAAGGGGGGTTGGGCGGTTTCGGCGGGGACTTCTCCCTTTCGGGGGGCACTCTCTGGTGGGCGGGTGGCCGCAGGGCCGCCGCCGCGGATCCGTCCGGCGGCCGAATCCATTGGCAGGCGCCGATCGAGGGAGATTTCAAGGATTCGCGGCACTGGGCTTTCGGCAAGGAGCTGGCGTTCGTTTCCAATGGAAACGCCGTCTGGGCGCTTTCGGCGGGGAACGGGCTGTTGTGGAAAAAAACGCCGCCGGAAGGGGCGGAAGTGCATGGCCTGTTTTGGGATTCGGGGCGTCTGGCCTGCGCCAGCCTTGACGACAAAGAGCTGCACATGGAACTGCTGGATGCCGCGAACGGCAAAGTCCTCTGGACCCGGTCCTTCCGGCACAAAAAAAAGAAGATGGGGAATCCTCCTGCCGGCATGGCTTTCTCTCAAGACCTCCTGGCCTTGGCGGCAGGCGGCAAGATTTTTGGGCTCCGGGCCTCATCCGGAGAAACGGCGTATGAAAGACCGGTGAAGTCCAAGATATTCGGCCAGTGGAAAAGATTGACCCACCATAAAAACCACTTTGTTTTATCCGGGCCGGAAGGCGCCTACGCCTATACCCTGGACTCGGGCGAGCCCTTATGGGAAAATTCAGATTTCATCGACCCGATTTATGAGCAGAGAAAAATAAGGCAGGCCACGGTTCAGCTCGGTTTGAGCGGCCTTTACTTCCACGAAGCGCCCGGGGCACAGGAGGCCTGGAAGCAGTACCGTTCCGGTTCCCGTTCCTACTCCGACGCGGCCATCACGGCGGCATCGGCGCAGTACAGCCACAACGTCATCCAGGACGCGAAATTGCGGCAATCGGCGGCCGGCATTTCGGAAAGCATGACCGGTCTCATCGAGATCGATCTGGCTCTGGTGAACCGCGCTCTCGGAGAAAGATACGGCGCTTTCTATCGCCATCGCGGCATGAAATTGGGGGCGCTCAAGGCGTCCGAAAATGTGGACGCGGCCCTGGTCGACATGGAAAGCGGACAATTGACGGAGATCGGGCTGCAAAAGACCGCCTCGGCCTGCCTCCCCCAGTTTCTGATCGACCCCGTGAACCGGAGGGTGTATCAGGCCATACGCCAGATGGCCCTCATGTGCAAGGACGAGAATAAACTCATCGCCTACAGATATTGATTCAGTTCCTGCGCCAAGCCAGCCATTTAGCGAATAAACTTTTAACGAACGGCGTCAGCCGCGTGCGGTTGAAGGCGTCCCCCGCCTGCTTTATGGCCTCGGCCTGCGTGGGGTAGGGGTGGATGACCCCCGCGAGCTTGCCCAAGCCCGCGCCCTGCGTGATGGCGAGAGTCAGTTCGCCTATCATCTCCCCCGCGTGGCGCGCCACGATGGTAGCTCCCAATATTTTATCCGTTCCCTTTTTGACAAGGATTTTCACGAAACCATCCTCTTCCCCGTCGATGACGGCCCGGTCCACGTCCTTCATTTCCCTTAAAAATATTTGGACTTCGATCCCCTTTTCCTTGGCTTCCCGCTCATAGAGGCCCACATGGGCGATCTCAGGGTCCGTGTAGGTGCACCAGGGCATCACAAGGGACGGGAGTTTCTTGCTCTTGAAGAAGAGCGCGTTCTGGATGACGACGCGCGCCGCCGCGTCCGCCGCGTGGGTGAACTTCCAGTCCATGCAGATGTCCCCCGCGGCGAATATGTCCGGGTTCGTGGTCTGGAGGTAGTCGTTCACAATGACGCCCTTGGCCTCGTACCGCACTCCTACGGCCTCCAAATTCAACCCCTCCACATTGGGTGTCCTGCCCGCCCCCACCAGGATTTCATCGACCGCCAGGGAGCTCTGCTTGTCTCCCGATATGTAGCGCAGGGCTTTTTGCCCCCCTTCAAGCGTTACTTTAAGGATTACCGCGTTCAAAACGAGATTTATGCCTTCCTTAAGGAACTTATTCTGGACGATGGATGCCGCGTCCGCGTCTTCGCGGTTCAAGATATGGGAACCGCTGTGGAATAGGGTCACTTCGCTCCCCAGGCGGCGGAAGGCCTGGGCCAGCTCGCAGCCGATGGGCCCGCCGCCTATGACCGCCAGACGGCGGGGCAGGGAAGTCAGATTAAAAACTGTTTCGTTCGTGAGATGACCAGCTTCTTTCAGGTCGTTGATGCCGGGGTCCGCGGCCCGCGCGCCCGTAGCTATGACGGCCTTCTTATATTTGAGGGTCTGCCCCCCCACTTCGAGGTTTCCGCGGCCCGCGAAACGGGCCTCGCCCAGAAAAACATCCACGCCCAGGCCTCTGAATCGCTCCGCCGAATCGTTGCGGCCGATACCGGCGCGGATGTTGCGCATGCGCTCCATGACGGCGGGGAAATCGACTTGAGTGCCCGGCGGAATTTTCACGCCGAACTTTGCCGCATCCAGGGCGTCCGCCGCCGCGCGGGACGAGCGGATGACCGCCTTTGAGGGCACGCAGCCGAAATTCAGGCAGTCGCCGCCCATGAGATTTTTTTCGATGAGGGCGACCTTGGCGCCCAGCCCCGCGGCGCCGGCGGCCGTGACGAGCCCCGCCGTGCCCGCGCCTATGACGGCGATGTTATAGGTCATGGAGGGCCTTGCGCGCGATGCGGGCGAGAAGCAGAGTGACGGCCAGGGTGGCGGCAAGCCCCGCGATGCGGAGCGCCCATTGGGCCCGCCCCGCCCCGCCGCCCGCGGCGGAGGCCGCTTCCCCCGCCAGGGAGCCGATATAGACGTAAAGCGCCGTGGCCGGGAGCATGCCGGTCCAGGACGCGAAGAAATAATCTTTCAGGGACACTTTTGTGAGGCCGTAGGCGTAGTTGAGGAGGTTGAAAGGAATCACGGGCGAGAGGCGCGTGAGCCCCACGATCTTCCAGCCCTCGCGCGCCACGGCTCGATCGATGGACTTGAACCTGGCGTTGCCGGCGAGTTTTTTTTCCACGAATCCCCGCGCGAGGTAACGGCCCGTCAAGAAGGCCGCCGTGGCCCCCAGGACGGAGGAGACCGACACTAACACCGTGCCGATGGCCGGGCCGTAGATGGCTCCCGCTCCCAGGGTGAGCACGGTGCCGGGCACGAAGAACACGCAGGCCAGGATGTAGGCGATGACAAAGGCGCCCATGCCGGCGGGGCCGGCGGCGCGGATCCAGTCCAGGATGTGGGTCAGGAGGTCAATCGGGCAGGCGCTTGGCGAGGGGTTTTCTCGAGGGGTAGCCCTGGTCCAGCTCGTGCCAGAAACGCACGCGCTTTTCCCCGAACTTCCAGCAGAGGTAGACTTCCTGGTTGCCGTCCGCCTGGATGTGGGGAAAGTCCACCAGGCCCATCTCGAAATCCTTGACCGCGCAGCCCATCTCGATGACCGCGTCAATCTCCTTGCGCGCCTGCTCCAGGAGGAAATGCGCCTGGGAGTTCTTCATCTGGTAGTCGGCGGCCTCTTTGGCCGTCATGTCTTCGGGGTCCTTGGAGGCGCGGGCCCTGGCGCGCAGGCCTTCCATGATGCGCTGGGCGTTCTCGCGGAACCCCCAGAAATTCTGGAAATGCTCCTCCAGGCGCGGGATGAGCGCGTTCACTTCGTCCGGCGTGAATGTCTGAGGCGGTTTTTCTGCCATGGGGGCATTATATCTCATTATGATATAATATGTCCATGTCAAGCATCCAAGCCCCTTCCGTCCCAAAACGCCTCATTCTGGCCAAGCCCCGCGGTTTCTGCGCGGGCGTTGAACGCGCCATCGAGATCGTGGAGATCGCCCTCAAGATCTATCCGCCCCCCGTCTACGTCTTCCACGAGATCGTGCACAATACCCATGTCGTCAAGGACCTGGGCAGCCGCGGCGCCATATTCGTGAACGAGATCTTGGACGCGCCGGACGGCTCCGTGCTGGTCTTCTCGGCCCACGGCGTTTCCCCCGCCATCCGCGAAGAGGCCCGCAAGAAGAACCTGAAGCTCATCGACGCCACCTGCCCCCTGGTCACCAAGGTCCACATGGAAGCCATACTTTTCGCCAAGCAGGGCTGCACCATATTGCTCGTGGGGCACGACGGCCACGACGAAGTGGTGGGCACCATGGGCGAGGCCCCCGACCGCATCATCCTAGTGGACACCCCGGAGGACGTTGAGAAACTGCGGGTGGAAGACCCCGACAAAGTGGCCGTCATCACACAGACCACGCTTTCGCTGGACGACACCAAGGACACCATCGCCGCCATCAAGAAGAAATTCCCCAAGGTCATATTCCCCCCCAAGGAAGACATCTGCTACGCCACCACCAATCGCCAGATCGCGGTCAAAGAGATCGCCACGAAGGCGGACCTCATACTCGTCATCGGCTCCGAGAACTCCTCCAACTCCAAGAGGTTGCAGGAAGTGTCCAAGGACAAGGGCGTGCAGGCCTATCTCATCGATGACGTCACCAAGATCAAGCCGGAATGGTTCGAGGGCGTGGAGACCGTGGCCATCACGGCCGGCGCGAGCGCGCCGGAACATTTGGTGCAGGAAGTCCTGACTTATTTCAAGAAGCTGGGCGTTTCGGAAGTGAAGGAAGAAGAAGTCATCTCAGAGGCCGTGAAATTCGGCCTGCCCCCCGAGCTCACCAAAGAACTCTCTACTTTAGCTTAATCCCCATCTTCTTTTCGAGCGAGGCGAGCTTGCTCACGATGGGGTTCTTGGCGCCTTTACGGTCATCCACTTCGATCAGGACCATCACGCGGGGCGCTTCTTTTAAGATAGCTTCCCTGCAGCGGCCTATCAAATCCATCACCTCATCCCAATCCCCCTCCACCGCGGTGCCCATGGGCCCCGCTTTATAAGCGAGCCCGCTTTCCGCCACGAGCTTCATGGCGTTCACCAGGGATTGGGAGAGGGAATCCGTCTTTGTGCCTAAGGGAATCAGGGTGAATTGGGCGATCATTAGGAAACCTCCATCATCCGGTCTAATGCCTTCCGCGCGGCAATCGCCGTCTCTTTGGGCACCGTCACCTTGTACTGCATGTCTTCCAGCGACCAGAGCACTTTCTCCAGCGTTATCTTCTTCATGAACTCGCAGCTTGCCTCTTCCGCCGCGGGATAGAACTTTTTTCCGGGATTCTCTTTTTCCAAGCGGTGGAGGATGCCCACCTCGGTGGCGATGATGAATTCCTTGGCCTGCGATTCATGGGCCCGCCGGACGATGCCGTCGGTGGAAAGGATGTGGTCGGCCAGGCCCATGGAGGCGGTCAGGCACCCGCATTCGGGGTGCATCAGGAATTCGGCCTTGGGGTGCCGTTTTTTAAGTTCCGCGATGGGTTCGGGGCGTATGCGCACGTGCGTGTGGCAGGAGCCGTTCCATAGATGTATCTTCCGCTTGGGTTCCTGCATGCGCACCCAGGAGCCCAGGTACATGTCCGGGATAAAAAGGATTTCTTTGTCTGCGGGAATGGACTGAACCACCTTGAGAGCGTTGGACGAGGTGCAGCAGATATCGGAAAGGGCTTTGACGGCCGCGGTGGTGTTCACATAGGCCACCACGACGGCGCCCGGGTGCCCGTTCTTCCAGGCCTGGAGCTGGTCCGCCGTGATGCATTCGGCGAGCGAACAGCCCGCTTCCAGGTCGGGGATGAGGACGGTCTTTTCAGGGTTCAGGATGGCGGCCGATTCCGCCATGAAGTGCACGCCGCAGATGACGATGACGTCCGCGTCCGATTTTTGGGCGTATCTGGCCATGCCCAGGGAATCGCCGAGATAGTCCGCCATGTCCTGGATCTCCGGGAGCTGGTAGTTGTGGGCCACGATGACGGCGTTCCGCTTCTTTTTGAGCTCCAACACTTGCTCTTTCAAGGGGATTTCCGTTATGGCATTACCCAAAAAGTTTCCTTTTTCTTTCAAGGATCTGCTCCACGATCTTTTCCGGCACGTCCATCTCCCCCAGGCGCTCGTGGCCGCTGCCCGGCCCGTGGTAGTCGGACCCGCCCGTGGCCAGCAGGTCGTTCTTTTTCGCGAAATCAAGGAAGTTCCCGATCTGGTCCGCGTTGTGCGTGGGGTAATACACTTCCAGTCCCTGCAGGCCCAGCTTGGCCAGCTCCAGAATGGCCTCCGGGGAGACATAGTAGCCCGGATGCGCCACCACCGGCACGCCCTTGGCCGAGAGTATGGCTTCGATGGCGTCCTTGGGCGTGGGGCCTTCGTAGAAGACATAGGCGGGCTTGCCCTTGGCCAGGAACTTGTCGAACGCCTCCTGGCGCGAGAAGACGATGCCCTTTTCCCGCAGCTTGTCCGCGATGTGGGGCCGGCCGATGGCCGCGCCCCCTTTGCGGTGGCTGAAATCGGAGATGGATATCTTGATGCCCATCTTGCCCAGCTTTTCCAGGATCATCCCGGCCCTCAAAGTCCGCAAACTCCTGTGGTGGTCCAATATCTTCTGGAAGGCATCGTCCTTGTCGTCGATGAAGTAACCCAGCACGTGCACGGCCGACATCTCCTCGCGGGTGTTGATCTCGATGGCGGGGATGATCGTCATGCCCAGCTCCGCGGCCTTTACGCGGGAGGGTTCGAGGCTGCCCGTGGAATCATGGTCGGAGACGGCCAGGTGCGTGATGCCCAGGCGGTGGGCTGCCTCCACGAGCTCTTCGGGTTCTAAAGTTCCGTCGGAATAGGTGGTGTGGGTATGGAGGTCGACTTTCATCCCACCACCTGCCTTCCCGCCTTGCGGGACGGCAGGTGGTGATTTCGCTCCGCGAAATAGGCAGGTGGTGGGATCAACGGTAGATCTTGCCCCCGGTCTCCAGGAACTCCTTCGATTTTTCCTTGAGGCCGCGCTTCAAGGCCTCTTCCTCGGAGACCTGCAGGGACCGGGCATAATCCCGCACGTCCTGCGTGATCTTCATGCTGCAGAACTGCGGCCCGCACATGGAGCAGAAATGGGACGCCTTGGCCCCTTCGGCGGGGAGCGTCTCGTCGTGGAATTCCCGGGCCGTGTCCGGGTCGAGCGAGAGGTTGAACTGGTCCTTCCAGCGGAAATCGAAGCGCGCGCGGCTGAGAGCGTTGTCGCGCGCCTGCGCGCCGGGGTGCCCCTTGGCCAGGTCGGCCGCGTGGGCCGCTATCTTGTAGGCGATGACGCCGTCCTTGACGTCTTTCTTATTGGGCAGGCCCAGGTGTTCCTTGGGCGTGACATAGCAGAGCATGGCGCAGCCGTACCAGCCGATCATGGCGGCTCCGATGGCCGAGGTGATGTGGTCGTAGCCGGGGGCGATGTCCGTGGTGAGGGGTCCGAGCGTGTAGAACGGCGCTTCAAAACATTCCTCGAGCTGCTTCTCCATGTTCTCCTTGATGAGGTGCATGGGCACGTGGCCCGGGCCTTCGATCATGGTCTGGACCTCGTGCTTCCAGGCGATGCGGGTCAGTTCCCCCAGCGTCTCCAATTCTCCGAACTGGGCCGCGTCGTTGGCGTCGGCGATGCTCCCGGGGCGCAGGCCGTCGCCCAGGGAAAAGCTCACGTCGTAGGCCTTCATGATTTCGCAGATCTCCTCGAAATGCGTGTAGAGGAAGTTCTCCCGGTGGTGGGCCAGGCACCACTTGGCCAATATCGAGCCGCCGCGCGAGACGATGCCCGTCACGCGCTTGGCCGTGAGGGGGATATAGCGCAGGAGCACCCCGGCGTGGATGGTGAAGTAGTCCACGCCCTGCTCCGCCTGCTCGATGAGCGTGTCCCTGTAGATCTCCCAGGTCAGGTCCTCGGCCTTGCCGTTCACTTTCTCGAGGGCCTGGTAGATGGGGACCGTCCCGATGGGCACGGGCGAGTTGCGCAGTATCCATTCGCGCGTCTCGTGGATGTTCTTGCCGGTGGAGAGGTCCATGACGTTGTCGGCCCCCCAGCGCGCGGCCCAGATCATCTTCTCCACCTCTTCCTCGATGGACGAGGCCACGGCGGAGTTTCCGATGTTGGCGTTGATCTTGACCAGAAAATTCCTGCCG
>Ga0155847_1064_pt5 | contig 12871 bp, 18 predicted proteins | sample RifCSPlowO2_01_FD_107501 | JGI IMG/M metagenome (GOLD analysis project Ga0155847, IMG submission 107501) | Elusimicrobia bacterium RIFCSPLOWO2_01_FULL_60_11
AGTGAGCGCGAAAAACAGGGTCCTCATCGCGCCCTCCATCCTCTCCGCCGATTTCTCCAAACTCTCCGACGAGATCAAGTCGGTGGAAGCGGCGGGAGCGGACTGGATCCACGTCGACGTCATGGACGGCCACTTCGTGCCCAACCTGACCATCGGCCCCGTCGTGGTGCGCTGGATCCGGAAAGCCACGCCCATGTTCCTGGACGTGCACCTCATGATCACCGACCCCATGACCTACGCGCCCCAGTTCGCCGCGAGCGGGGCGGACTCCATCACTTTCCATGTGGAAGCCGTGGACGAGCCCCGGAAGATGATCGACGCCATCAAGGCCCTGGGGAAAAAAGTCGGGATGTCTCTCCGCCCCAAGACCCCGCTTTCGGCCGTGCTCCCCTATGTGCCTTCGCTGGACCTGGTCCTGGTCATGACCGTGGAACCCGGGTTCGGCGGGCAGAAGTTCATGGTTGACATGCTCCCCAAGGTGGCCGGCTTGAAGAAAGCGGCCCAAGAGAAGAACCCCGGCTTGAAGATCGAGGTGGACGGGGGGATCACCGCCGAGACCGCGCCCTTGGCGGTCCGGGAGGGCGCGGGGGTGCTGGTGGCCGGCAATTCCATCTTCGCCGAAGCGGACCGCGCGGCCGCCCTGCGCAAGATCAGATCTTGCGTTGACACGATCGGGTAAATCAAGTATAATTCAGTGCTTATGTCCGTCAAATTAAGATTTCAAAGAACGGGAATGCCCAAACAGCCCTACTACCGGCTGGTGGCCATCGACCATCGCGCGGCCCGCGACGCCAAGGAGATCGAGATCCTGGGGCATTACGATCCCAGGGAGAAAACGAACTCCCTCACCTTCAAGGCCGAACGGATCCAGTACTGGCTCTCCCAAGGGGCCCGGCCGTCGGATACGGTCCGCACGCTCCTGGTCCGAAACAAGTTTTATAAGTAACCCCTCCTGGAAGGTCTCGGAGCTCGCGGGCTCCAGGGTGGTCACTGAAGAAGGCGAGTTTTTGGGCGTCCTGGAGGACGTCTTCGGGACCCGGGCCAACGATGTGTTCGTTGTCCGCAACGGGGAAAAAGAATATCTGGTCCCCGCGCTCAAGTCGGTCGTTCTGGAAGTCCTGCTCTCTGAAAAGAAGATCACGGTCCGCCTGCCCCTGGGCTTGAGGGACATCTATGATCCCACCACCTGACTGCCGACCGGAGGTCGGCCTTGCAGGCCGAAGTCAGGTGGTGGGATGAGCCTCCCAAAGAAGCTTGAGATCGACGTCCTGACCCTCTTCCCGGGCATGTTCGACGGCCCCCTGGGAGAAAGCCTCCTGGAGAAGGCCCGGACGAAAGGCCTCCTCAAGATCCGCGTGGTGGACCTGCGGGACTTCGCCAAAGGCAGGCACCGCAAGGCCGACGACAAGATCTTCGGCGGCGGTCCGGGAATGCTCCTTCAGGTGGAACCCATCTGGCGGGCGCTCAAAAAACTGGGCGCGTTCGGCAAAGCCAAAGACCGCCCCACCGTGATCTACCTTTCGCCCCAGGGCGAGCGGCTCGACCAAGGCATCGTCAAAGAGCTCGCCCGAGCCAAACGCCTGATCCTCCTTTGCGGGCATTACGAAGGCATCGACGAACGGGCGATGCGCTGGGTGGACCGGGAGATCTCCATCGGGGACTATGTCCTCACCGGCGGCGAGATCCCCGCCATGGTTTTGACGGACGCTCTGGCGCGCATGGTGCCCGGAGTGGTGAAAGAAAGGGAGTCGGTGGAGAAGGATTCGTTTTTTGACGGGAAGCTGGACTGCTCGCACTACAGCCGCCCGGCCGAGTTCAAAGGCATGAAGGTCCCCCCGGTCCTGCTTTCGGGGAACCACAAGGCCATCGAAGAGTGGAGGAAATCGGAAGCGTTGGAAAAGACGGCGAAGAAAAGGCCCGATCTGCTTTGATTTTTACAGGAGAATATTGCCATGCATGCCCAGAAGATATTATCGCAAGTCCAGAAACCGTTCCTCAAGACCGGGCTGCCCGATTTCCGCTCCGGCGATTCCGTCCGCGTGCACGTGCGGGTGGTTGAAGGCGAATCCGAGCGCATCCAGCCCTTCGAGGGCGTCGTCCTCAAGCGCTCCGGCGGGGGCTTGGCCGAGGTCTTCACCGTCAGGAAGATATCCTTCGGCATCGGCATCGAACGCACCTTCCCCCTCCATTCCGCGCGGATCGACAAGATCGAGGTGTTGAAGAGCGGCCACGCGCGCCGCAACCGCCTCTACTACCTGAGAAAGCTCTCCGGCAAGGCCGCGCGCCTCTCCGAAAAAGACAAGGTTGATACCGGGGCCGAAGAAGAGACCGCCGCCCCTGTCCTGCACTCAACCCCCGAGACCGGCAAGACGCACTCCAAGAAAGCATCTCCCGAACCCGTAGCAACGCGATAAACCCCCTTGGGCGGAAACGCGCTCTTCAGATTCGACGAGGAACTGAAAAGCGAATTCTCCCCTTCCAAAAATAACTTTTGTTTAGTCGGCATCGACGAAGCCGGGCGCGGCCCCCTGGCCGGCCCCGTCGTGGCCTGCGCGGTCGCGCTCCCCGCCGGGTTCTTCGATGAACGCCTGGACGATTCCAAGAAGCTGGACCCGGCCACCCGGGCTTATCTCTACAAAAAAATAAAAGCGAAAGCCGCTTGGGGCATTTCCGTGGGCCAGGTCTCCCTGATCGATTCCGTCAACATCCTTTCCGCCACCCATAGATGCATGCACGCCGCGCTCCGGAACCTGCTCGCATGGAACCCCCATATCCAGCCGGACCTGGTGGCCGTGGACGGGCGCACCATCCCCCCGAGCGGCCTGCGCCAGGTCTCCATCGTCAAAGGCGACACGCTTTCCGCCTCCATCGCGGCTGCCAGCGTGATGGCCAAGGTCTTCCGCGACCGCATCATGCGCACGCTCTCCACACGGTTCCCCGGCTACGGGTTCGCGCGTCATAAAGGATACGGCACGGCGGCGCATCAGGAGCGCATCGCGGTCCTCGGGCCTTCCCCCGTGCACCGCAAGAGCTTCGCGCCCGTAAGGTTCATGCTGGATGAAAACTGAGGCAAGGTCCGCCGGGGACAGAGCGGAAGACCGGGCGCTGGCTTATTTCGAGGGGCTGGGGTGGAAGCTCATCGAGAGGAATTTCCTGTGCAAGGCGGGAGAAGTGGACTTGATCCTGGAGGACCCTAAGGGGACCGTCGTCTTTGTCGAGGTCAAATACCGGGCGAACTTGGCTTACGGCGCTCCGCAGGAGTTCGTGGGGGGCGGTAAGCAGGTCAAAATGGGGCGGGCGGCCCTGTTCTTCATCAAGAGCAAGGGCTTCAAGTTCAAGTCCGGGAACTACCGTTTCGACGTGGCCGCGGCGGGCCCGGAGACGTTAGAGCACATCGAGAACGCTTTTTCTTTCGACAACTACACGCTCTGAATCACTTCTGCTGGTAGGCCCGGAGCATCCAGGCGATCTTTTCGTGCTCCTCCATCAGACCCGTGAGGAAATCGCTCGTCCCCATGTCCTGGTGTTTGTCCGCGCAGGCCTGCAGGTCCTTGCGCAGTTCGCGGATGACCGTCTCATGGTCGTTCAAGAGCGCCTCGATCATGGCGGCCGCCTGGGGGTATTTGCCGGGGCTTTCCCTTAAATTCGCGAATTTCAGGAACTCCTCCATGGTCCCGATGGCGTACTCCCCGAGAGAGCGGGCGCGCTCGGCCACATCGTCGGCGAACACGGCTATCTGCGCGTACTGTTCGTCGAAGAGCTTGTGGAGCTCTGTGAAATCTGGGCCCACGACGTTCCAATGGAAGTTCTTGGTCTTGACCAGGAGGATGTACTCGTCGGCCAGGATCTTGTGAAGGATCTTGGCCACCGCCTGCCTGTCTTTGCTCTCAAGTCCGGTGTGGATGCTCATAAATGACCTCCTAAAACCTCATTCCTGCCGCTATTTTGATTCTACCATTTCTACACAAGTTGACATAAGTCCTCCCTTCCGCTCCCGCCGCCGTTATTCCAAAATGATGCCAGGTCATTTAAAACGGAGGTGGGACATGCTTTCAAAGATCTATTCGGGCGCGGTGCACGGCATCGACGGCTACATCGTGACGGTGGAAGTGGACATCGCGGCGGGGCTGCCCAAGCTCTGCACGGTGGGACTGCCGGACGCCGCGGTCAAGGAGGCGCGGGACAGAGTGGTGTCGGCCGTCAAGAACTCCGGCTTCGATTTCCCCGTGAGGAAGATCGTGGTGAACCTGGCCCCCGCCGACATCAAGAAGGAAGGGGCGTCGTTCGACCTGCCCATCGCCGCGGGGGTGCTCGCCGCCATGGGGGACTTGAAGGAGGACCGCCTCCGCGAGTGGTGCATGATCGGAGAACTGGCCCTGGACGGGACCTTGCGCCCCGTGAAGGGCGTTCTGGCCGTTGCGCTCGAGATCAAGAAAAAGAGATTCAAGGGAATGATCGTGCCAAGGCAGAATGCCCCAGAGGCCGGAGTCATCAAGGGACTTTCCGTGTTCGGCGCGGGGTCATTGAAGGAAGTGGTGGATTTCCTCAATGCCGATAAGCTGATCCTCCCGCCGGTCCAGGAAAGAGGGTCCGCGATGAACGGCAATGAGGCCCATGCCGCCCATGACTTCTCCGAAGTGAAGGGACAGGCCTATGCCAAGCGCGCCTTGGAGATCGCCTCCGCCGGGGCCCACAATGTCCTCATGATCGGCCCGCCGGGGACCGGCAAGACCATGCTCGCCAAACGCATCGCCACCATCCTTCCGCCACCCACCCTGGAAGAATCCATCGAGACCACCAAGATCCACTCCGTGGCGGGGCTCCTGCCCAAGGAAAAGAGCTTGCTCGCCGAGCGACCCTTCCGCTCCCCCCACCACACCATATCGGATTCCGCGCTCATCGGAGGCGGGGCGGTCCCGAGGCCGGGCGAAGTGTCGCTCGCCCACAACGGGGTGCTTTTTTTGGATGAGCTCCCCGAATTCCACAGGAATGTGCTCGAGGTCCTGCGCCAGCCGCTGGAATCGCACCATGTGGTGGTCTCGAGGGCGAAAGAGACCATGAGCTTCCCCGCCAATTTCATGCTCGTGGCCGCCATGAACCCCTGCCCCTGCGGGTTCCTGGGCCATCCCGGGCGGGACTGCATCTGCACTCCCCCTCAAATCCAAAGGTACGCGGGCAAGATATCCGGGCCCCTTCTGGACCGCTTCGACATCCACCTGGAGGTGCCGGCGCTCAAGATCGACGAGCTCACGAACGACGAGGAGCTGGGCGAGAAATCTCAATCCATACGCCAGAGGGTGGTGCGGGCGCGCGCAGCGGCCGAGCGGCGGCTCAAAGCGGAACCCAGGAACAAGAAGAGGGGCTTGTCCTTGGACGCGGACGGTAAAAAACTCCTCCGTTCGGCCGTGCAAAAGCTCTGTCTCTCCGCCCGGGCCCATGACCGCATCCTGAAGGTGGCGCGCACCATCGCCGACCTGAGCGGCTCGGCCGATATCAAGACGGTACATCTGGGAGAAGCAATAGGGTTTCGAGCCCTGGACCGGGTCTGCCCTTGAAAAAACCCTTATTGGGAGTTATACTATGTTAGGAATATCCTAATTTAGGAGGAATAACTCAAATGGGCAAATTAGTGGCAGTTTCACCCGTCGGCAAGAACGGCCAGACCGTGGTCCCCGCCAGCATCCGGAAGATGTTCAAGGTGGGGCCGGGGCACAACCTGGTGGGCTTTTATGTCCATGGGTCTCATGTGGAGATCGCCCCAATGGAAGTGACAAAGGTGGATTATACGGAAGCTGAACTAGACAGGATGGCTGAATTGGCCAAGGAAAAGGGAGGACGCGTCTTCAAAACTGCAGCGGCTGCCAAGAAGTTCATGAAGACCTTATGAATACTTGAGGTATTGCTATGTTCCTTATTTCCAGCGGACTGTCAAAAAACTTGATCCACATATCAAGGACAAGGTCAGTGATGCCGTGAACAATATCGTCGATTTCTACAATGAGGGAGGGCACAGCACAAAGGGGCTGGGTATTAAACATCTGCGGGACAATCTATGGGAAGCAAGAGCCGGACTACAGATCCGTATTCTCTATGACCTCTCGGGAGGCCAAGTGACATTCCTTTTGGCCGGTTCGCATGATGATGTAAGGAATTTTCTCAAACGCTGATGAATAAGCTCCCCACTATCAGGCAAGGGGAGACGCTATTTGACAAAGGCAGATACTTTGAATGCCATGAACTCCTGGAAGAGATTTGGATGAAGTCCGAAGGGAAGAAGAAGGTCCTATTGCAGGGGCTGATCCAAGCCGCGGCGGGGTTTCACAAACTGAAGCAGGGAAGCCCGGAAGGGGCGGCAAAACTTTTCACCAGAGCGGCCGAGAAGCTGGAGAAAAATACGGTCCGAGATGCCGTTCTACTGCGGTTTAAGAAGAAAGTTCTGAGGAAAATTGTGCCCTCCCTCTCACGATTTTGAGTCTCGCGCGTCTGCCAATCTAGCAATTGAAATTACTGCTTATGAAAAGTTTATGCAGGGTTTTCCATCTCTGTCCGATCTTAACTTCGATTAGAAATATTTTTTTGCTCCCTTGAGCGCACTTGGATACGGGGCTGCACCCTTCAGCTGCTTTTTGAGCCCATGCAAGGGCTGCTTTGAATTCGCTGTTGTCTGCATACTGATGACGGTTCCCATCGAAGTGGAACTGAATTGCATCCGCTAGATCATTTTTTGTGACGTCAGGAAATATGCCCGTCTGATGCTCTTGGACTTGAAATCGGCCATCTTCGACTTGTATCAGCTCAACCCATGAACTATACCCATGCTTCCAATCCAGCAAGGGCAGCACGCCGGTCAGATCATCATAAAGGACAATGCTGTTTTCTGATTGCTGTCGAACACGCACCTCATATTTCGAGGAACTCTTAAGATAGATGGAAATAAATTCGGCATCCTGTAAGTCATCCGGTTCATAGGAGAGCTCAAAATTTTCCGGTACGATGGTCTTCTTTGGGTGGAATTTGAACATAATCTCGATCCTGTCCAAAACCGGCAACTTGTCACTGCAATAAATATGGTTTGATGCGATGAGAAAAAATAAAGCCACACCGACCAGACCCTGCCGATTTATGCGCCTTTTCATGGTATTCGCTCGCATTTCACGCATAATATAAAATTTGCCCAGAGAGGGAATCGAACCCACACGCCCGTAAGGACATGAGATTTTGAGTCTCACGCGTCTGCCAGTTCCGCCATCTGGGCAATAAATTGGAAACCGGGCTTGCGGTTTATTATATCATTCTAATTGCCGATGAATTTACTCGATAAGTTCGAGCGCAAGCTGGGCCCCTTCTCCATCCCCCACCTGACCGAGATCCTCATCTTCGGCCAGGCCGCGGTCTGGCTCTGCTCCCAGGCGGGCTGGCTGGACTTGAGCAACATCGTGCTCATCCCCGAACTCGTCCGGGCCGGGGAGTACCGGCGCCTGGCCACATTCCTCTTCATCCCCCCCGTCGCGCACCCCGTCTTCATCATCTTCGCCTGGCTCATCTTCTTCTATATGGGCAAGGCCCTGGAATCCCACTGGGGCGAGTTCCACTACAACCTCTTCATCTTCACGGGCTATGCCGCCACCGTGACGGTCTCATTCCTCCATCCCGCCCAGGCGGTGGCCAACACCTTCATCGGCACTTCGGTATTCCTGGCCTTCGCGCTCCTCTACCCCGACTTCGTCATCTACATCTTCTTCATCCTGCCCTTGAAGATCAAATGGATCGCCGCTTTCACCTGGGCTTCCTACGCCTTTGGCCTCGTCTTCGGGAGCCCCGCGAGCCGCCTCTCCATCCTGGCCTCTATCGCCAACATCATCCTTTTCTTCGGACGGGACATTCTCGCCTGGACCCGGTCCCGCGGGCGCAAAGTGACGTCCCAAGTCAAGGAGACCGTGGTCGTAGCCCGGCCTTTCCATACCTGCGCGGCCTGCGGCAAGACGGACAAGACCCATCCGCAGGAGGAATTCCGCTACTGCTCCCGCTGCGCGGGTTCTTTGGGATATTGTTCGGAGCACATCCGGGGGCATGAGCACCGATGATCGCCGACCTCACCGCCCTGCAAGTGCTCAACCGGCTCCCGGAAAGCGTGGTCGTCACGGATCCATCGGGCACCATCCTCTATGTGAACGAGGCGTTCTGCAAAGTGACCGGCTATGCCGCCACCGAGGCCACCGGGCAGAACCCGCGGATGTTGAAATCCGGCCGCCATGACGCGGAATTCTACAATCACATGTGGCAGTCCATCCGGGAAACGGGGTTCTGGCACGGGGAGATATGGAACAAGCGCAAGAACGGGGAGATCTACCTGGAGAACCTCTCTATCAGCGCGGTCAAGGACGCCGAAGGGCGGCCCACGCATTACCTGGGGGTCTTCAGCGACATCACGGACAAAAAAATCGCTGAAGACCGGCTCAGGTTCCTCGCCTACTATGACTTCCTGACCGGCATCCCCAACCGCACCCTGGCCGTCAACCGCCTGACCCAGGCGCTGGCCCACGCCCGGCGCTACCATAAAATGGCGGCCGTGCTTTTCATGGACCTGGACCTCTTCAAGAAGGTGAACGATTCCATGGGCCACAACATGGGGGACCAACTCCTCAAAGCCGTGGCCGTACGCCTGAAACTCTGCGTGAGGGAGGAGGACACCGTGGCCCGCATGGGCGGCGACGAATTCGCCGTCATTCTCCCCGACATTTTAAACCGGGACGATGCCTCCAAGGTCGCCAATAAGATCCTCGACCGGGTGGGCCAGCCCGTGAACGCGGAAGGAGTGGAGCTCTTCATCACCCCCAGCATCGGCATCAGCTTCTACCCGGCCGACGCGGAGAACGCCGAGGTCCTCCTCAAGTGCGCGGACCAGGCCATGTACAGGGCCAAGGACCGCGGCCGCAACAACTACCAGATATACGGCGATGACCAAAAGTCCTGAAGGGCCTTGAAATCGCCGGGTTCCTCTGTTAGAATCACGCCATGAAAAAGAAAAAGACCGCCGCGGAAAGAAGGAAGATAAGAGACCGACGGAGAAAAGGCGCCGTTGACCTGATCTATCAGCGCATGGTGGCCCGCAGCGTCCTGCCCGAAAGAAGAAAGAAGGACCGCCGGAAATAACCAGGAAGGAGATCTTGTGGGCGGGGTGGGACTTGAACCCACACCTCGGTTGCCCAAGTCAGGATTTTAAGTCCTGTGCGTCTGCCAGTTCCGCCACCCGCCCGTATATCCCTGTAAAAAACTTCCTAAGACTTACGGGCTGCACCGCTTCCTTAATCCCGAGGAATAAGAATGCGGTGCGCCCATCCAAAAAATCCTCGTGAACCCCATTATACAAATAAGCCCCTGGTTATTCTTTACAAGTTCCTGCCGCTTGACAGCCGGAGAAGCGGAATAGTATAGTTCAGGCCTGAACATGAACGATCCAAGCCCCATTCGCCCGTTCCACCGCCTCACCGGAGTCCTCGTCGCCGTCCCCCTCCTGATCTGGATCTCCACCGGGCTGCTGTTCCACGTCAAGCACCGCTACGGCGAGGCCTATGAACAGCTCCAAGTCCCGGCGGCGGCCGCCCGCTGGGACCGCGTCGGCGTGAGCCCCGCCCAGTTGGTAAGGGAAGGCAAACTGGACCCGGGCGGACGCCTTTCCCTGGCGGTCCACCCTTCCGGAGCGATGGTCTACCAAGGCTTGTCCAAGGGCAGGCGGGTTTCGATCGACGGCTCCACCGGACGGCCCCTGCAACCCGCATCGCCGGAAACAGGCAAGGAATGGGTGGAAGCTGCCGTGAAAAATTCCCCCCACGCCCGTCGCTATGACTCGGCCCTGCGCCATGAGAGGACGGGCGACCATGCGGTCACGGTCTTTTTCAGAGGCGGGAAGGAAGTGAGGGTCGACCTCTTGACCGGAGAACTGTCCCAGCAGGGCGCCCTCAATAAATGGATCGACCTCACCTACCGGCTCCACTACCTCCAATGGACCCCCTGGCAGAGCGTCAACATCGCCCTCGTGATTGCTGCCGCCCTTGCCGTCCTCGCGCTCACCGCCAGCGGCATCAAGATGGCTGTGCTGCACTTTCTCTCTTGACACCCCCCTGAAGGTATTTGTATAGTAGCCCAATCTCGGGAGCCCGCAAGGGTTTTTAGGGGAAGCCGGTTGAAATCCGGCACGGTGCCGCCACTGTGACCGGGGACGAATTCTCATTGTCCGACCGGAAGTCAGAAAACCACCCGAGCCCATAGAGCCTTCACTTGCCTCCGTGTACAGAGGCGAATGGCGACACTTAGTTCGACTGCGAGGGCAGAATACGGCGCCCCAACCTTAGGAAACCAAGGTTGGGGCATCTTATTATCAAAGGGAAAAACAATGAAACTCAGAAAGAATGTTGCTATGGCAGTATTGCTTTCGGCTTGCGTCCTGGCCGGCGGCCGGGCGGGGGCCGCGAAGACCGAGGCCGACGCGAGCCAGGTGATGACGGCGGAACCGCTCGTCGTCTCCGTCACGCGCATGGACGTGCCTTTCGACGAAGTGGCGGGATCCGTGCAAGTCATCACGCGCGAGGAGCTGGAAGCCAGGCAGGTCAAGAACGCCGGTGACGCTCTCCGGGGGCTGGCGGGCTTGGACGTCAACCGTTCCGGAGGGGCCGGCAAGGTGACGGACATCTATTCCCGCGGGACCAACTCCAACCACACGCTCATCCTCATCGACGGGGTAGAGATGAACGACCCCATGACGGTGGGCCGTTCCTATGACTTCGCCCAGCTGACCGCGGACAACATCGAGCGGATCGAGTATCTCGAAGGCCCGCAGAGCACGCTCTACGGCTCCGACGCCATGGGCGGCGTGGTCAACATCGTGACCCGCAAAGGGACCGCGGAGAAACATCTTTCCGCGGGGCTCGAAGGCGGCTCTTTCGGCACCTTCATCCAGTCGCTCCAGATGAGCGGGGCCCAGAAGTGGGTGAACCTCGCCTTGGGCGTGTCCCATACCAAGACGAACGGCATCTCCGCGGCCTCCGGCAGGGGGAACGACGAGAAGGACGGCAACGAGAACACCAACATCTCCGCCCACCTCGGCATCGACCCCTCGAAGACCTTCTCCACGGAGTTCATGGTCCGCAACATCGATTCCAAGACCGACCTGGACAACGGCGCGGGGCCCGACATGGACGACCCCAACCACTCCGCCCGCTCCGACCAGACCTTCTTCCGGAGCCAGGCCAAACTGCGGCTCTTCGACGGCCTCTGGAACCACAAGGCGGGGTTCTCCTATTCGGAGCACGACAACGTCACCACCAATGAGGCCGACCCGGCCCATCTTTTGGACTCTTCGCGCAGCCAGTTCCGGGGCAAGGTCTATACCTATGACTGGGAAAGCGTGGTCCGCATCGCCGAGATCGACCACCTGCAGGTCGGCGTCGAGCACCAGGAAGAGAAAGGCGACTCCGAATCCGTGAGCGACGGCGCTTTCGGGCCCTTCAGCAGCGTTTTCAGCGAAGAGCGCACCGGGGTCACCAGCTACTTCGCCCAGAATCAGATCCGCCTCTTCGACGCCACCACCCTCTCCCTGGGAGGCCGGCTGGACGACCACCGCTCCTTCGGGAACCGCAAGACCTTCCGCGCGGCCGCGTCCCACGAGGTCAAGGCCTCCGGGACCAAGGTCAAAAGCTCCTACGGCACGGGCTTCAAGGCGCCGTCCCTCTTCCAGCTCTACTCTTCCTTCGGCAACCGCGACCTGGGCGCCGAAAAGAGCGAGGGCTGGGACGCGGGGCTCGAGCAGACCCTCTTCGACGGCCGCTCGTCCATCGGCGGGCTCTACTTCGCCAACCACCTGGACAACATGATCGACTTCGACAACGTGACCTTCAAGTATAAGAACACCGCCGAAGCCGAGACGGAGGGCGCGGAATTCTTCATCTCCGCCCGCCCCGCCGACAAGCTCTTCACGCGCTTCAAGTACACCTACATGGAGACGAAGGACGCCACCACGCGCGAACCCCTCATCCGCCGGGCGCGCAGCAAGTTCGGCGCCGACGTCAACATGAGCGTGACGCCGGAACTCAACACGCACGTCAACGTCAACTACGTGGGCCCCAGGGACGACCTGGACTTCTCCGCCTTCCCCCCCGCCCGCACGGAGCTCAAGGGCTACACCGTGACGAACCTGGGAGTCAGCTACCGGCCTTTGAAATACCTGGAGCTCACGGGACGCGCCGAGAACGTCTTCAACACCCAATACGAGGAGATCCTGGGGTTCGGCTCCCCGGGCGTCTCGGGATTCGTCGGTGCGAAGTTCATCTACTGACACCTTTCGCCGCGTCCGCAGCGCTTGCGCGCTCCTCGCTTGGAGCGCGCTTGCCGCGGGACCGGCTCAAGCGGCGGAGACCCGGACCTACGGCAGGATCATATCGCTCGCGCCCAGCCTGACCGAAGTCCTTTACGCGGTCGGGGCCGGGACCCAAGTGGCGGGCGTGACCCGCTACTGCATCCACCCTCCCGAAGCCATGAAGAAACCCCGGGTCGCGGGCTACATCGACCCCAACTACGAGATGATCATGAAGCTCAAGCCGGACCTGGTCCTGCTTCTGCATGAACATCAGGCCCACATCCAGCGGCTGAAAGGGATGGGTATCGAGGTGCGGCTGATCGACCAGAGGTCCGTGAAGGGGATCATCGGCTCCATCCGGGAGATCGGGGGCTTGGCCGGAAAAGCCGCTGAAGCCGAAAAGCTCGCCCAGGGGATCGAAGGCCGCCTCGAGAGGATCCGCAAAGAGACGGCCCGGCTCGAGCGGCCGCGCGTGCTCCTGACCGTGGGCCGCCACGCGCAAGCCGGCTCCCTGGAACG
>Ga0155847_1009_pt1 | contig 12189 bp, 11 predicted proteins | sample RifCSPlowO2_01_FD_107501 | JGI IMG/M metagenome (GOLD analysis project Ga0155847, IMG submission 107501) | Elusimicrobia bacterium RIFCSPLOWO2_01_FULL_60_11
AGGCAGCGGCGGCCTGGCAGATCCTGCCTTACCTCTGCGAGCCGCCTTTTCAGACGATGGAGCGGGACAAGAAGATATTCCGCACCTTCAGCGCGCCGGTGCTGCGGTTCTACCGCTGGTCCAAGCCCGCGGTGAGCTTCGGCCGCACCCGCGGCATCGACAGCGAGATCGAGCGCGCGGCCCTCGAGAAAGGATGGATGGTGGTGGGCCGGCCCACGGGCGGGGGCATCGTGGAGCACGCGGACGACCTCTGCTTCTCCCTCTTCTGGCCCAAGGCCGACGGGACGCTCCCCTGGAGAGTGGCCGATTCCTACGCGGTCATCCATGAGTGGATCGCCGAAGGGCTGAAGGAACTGGGCGTGGAGACGGTATCTGTCCATCAAAAGGACAAGGAGAACGGCTGGTGCTTTCAGACCGCCGTCTGCCATGACCTGACCGCGGGCGGAAAAAAGATCGTGGGCGGGGCCCAGTGGCGCCAGAACGACAAAGCCCTCCATCAGGGATCCATCCAGAGGGTCCTTCCCGACTCCGCCGTGGCCGTCTTTGAGAACGGGTTCCGGACCAAGTTCGGGGTCGCGCTCGGGTCTCATGCCGCCTGATTCCCTGATCGACACCCTTTCCCAGCAGATCGTCAACGGCCTGACGCTCGGCTCCATCTACGCCCTGATCGCCCTGGGCTACACCCTCGTCTACGGCATCCTCCTTATGATCAACTTCGCCCATTCGGAGATCTTCATGGCCGGCGCCTTCTTCGCCCTGGGAGCGTTCGCCCTGCCCGGCGTGAACCGCCTCTCTCCCCTGCTCCAAGTCGCGCTGGCCATGGCCTCCGCCATGGGAGGCAGCGCTCTGCTGGCCTATTCCGTGGAGAAGGCGGCCTACAAGCCCCTGCGCCATGCCTCGCGGCTCTCCCCGCTCATTTCCGCCATCGGCGTCTCCATATTCCTGCAGAACTTCTTTTTCCTTTTCGTCGGAAGCCAGTCCCTCTCTTTCCCCGAACTCCTCCCCGTCAAGCGCCTGCGCCTCGGAGGATGCGAGATCGATTCGCTCCAGGTCTTCATCCTCGCGATATCGCTCGTCATCATGGCGGCGCTCAAAACCTTCATCCAGAAGACCCGCCTGGGCAAGGCTCTGCGCGCCACCGCGGGCGACAGGGACGCCGCTGAGCTGCTCGGCATCAACACCAACGCCATCATCTCGATGACTTTCCTGATCGGGGGCGCTCTGGGCGGGGCGGCGGGGCTCTTGAACGGGATGTATTACGGCTCGGTCAAATACAACATGGGTTTTCTGCCGGGCATCAAGGCGTTCACGGCCGCGGTGCTGGGCGGCATCGGCAACGTCACCGGGGCCGTGCTGGGCGGGCTTTTGATCGGCCTCTTGGAATCTTTGGGGGCGGGTTTCATCCCCGGCGGGTCCGAATGGAAGGACATCTTCGCCTTCGCCGTGCTCATCCTCGTGCTGCTCTTCCGGCCCCAGGGGCTCCTGGGCGAAAAAACTCCCGAAAAGATCTAGGGGTTCTCCTCCGGCTCTTCCGGTTTCTCCTGCTGGAGGCCGATGCTCTGGAGCTTCGTCACGGTGCGTTCGGTTCTGGTGACCTGTCCCTTCCTGTCGATCGCCTGGACGCGGATCTTGTTCTCCCCTTCAGCGAGCAGCACGGACCAGGTGAACTTGGCGCCCGCCTTGATGGGCACCTGGTAATCGTTCACCCTCACAAAACAGCCGGGTTCCGTCTGGCCTTCCACCTGCACGAACTTGTTGCGCGTGGCGAACTTTTCCGGGGGTGCGGTGACCGTAAGCTTGGGAGGATAGTTGTCGATCTCAAGATCGGGGAGAGCGACGTAGTCGGCCCGCCTGCCGGCTTCGTCATAATAGGCGATGCGGCGGTGATAGGTCCCGTCCGGCAGGCCGTATTCCTTCTTCTCCGCCATGGGGTCTTCGTTCTCCAGGGCGTTCTTCTTGTCGAGCGCGATCACCTTGAACCTCGGGTCCAAAGAATATTGGATCCTGTAGGCCTTCCGTCCCAGGAAGTCCCGTTCGACCGCGCCGTTCTCCCCACCCTCTCCTTCCCCGAGCGCCGCGTCCTTGGAATCCTGCCCCGGCTTGTATCCCTTGACCGGGGCGATCGGACTGAATCCATCTTTGCGGCGTCCGGCCTCGCCCTGGCCGTAGAGGCCGGGGATGACGACCTTGCCGGAGGCGTCGAAATCGACGATCTGGAAATCCGGGAGCTTAGGAACGTCGACCGGCACGCCGGGGGCCCGGTTGGGCAGGGTGATGTTGGCCTGGCCCGCTTTCACGATGACCCGGATGGGAGGCGACGGGGGCGTGTTGGGGAGCGTGATGTTGGCCTCGCCTTCATGGACGATCACGCTTTTGCGCGTGTCGATGCCCAGCACCTCGGTGCTGCCGCGCTCCACCTGGACGATGAGCCCTTTGTCGATGCGCAGGCGCGCCTTGTAGAGGGTGTCCCGGGTCTGCGGCGTCACCATCGCGGTCTCGGTCACCAGCTTGATCCTGCCCGCGATGAGCGCGCCGGTGAGGAGGTTGACCTCCTCCACCTTGAGCTCGGGCCGCAGCATCACCAGGGAATTCTGATCCAGCTTCAAGGTGTCCCCGCTGTAGAAGCGGACGTGGGCTTCGCCCTGCTCCAGGGTGCGCAGCCAGTCGTCGTTGAAGAGCTCGGCGTCCCTGAGGGCGTTCCTCCAATTCGGCTCTTTCTTTTTGCGGTAGCGCACTTCGTTCTTCAGGAATATCAGGCGCGCGGAGCGGAGTTCTTCCTTGATGAGGAGCACGGGGACCTTGATCTTCATCCCCGGGAGCGCCGCGGCGGGGTCTGTGAGGGGCAGTTGATTGTACTTGAGGATCTCCGGCCATTTCTTGGGATCTTTGAGATACGTCTGGGCGATGCCCCAGATCGTGTCGCCCTCCTTGACCGTGATGTCCTGGAAGGCCTCCCGGCCCCATGCGCCGGAAGCGGCCAGGCAGGCCGTGGCCAGGCCGAGCCAAATCTTTTTCACGTTCCCAAGCCCTTGGGGATCCAAAAAACGAAACGGGCGCCCTTGCCGCCTTCCCCCGCTTCCACGCGGATCTCCCCGCTGTGCAGTTCTACAAAATATTTGGAGATGGCGAGCCCCAATCCCGTGCCGCTCTTCTGCCGGTTGTCATTCGCGAGCTGCTGGAATTTTTCAAAGACCTTCCGGCGGGAATCCTCGGGGATGCCGGGCCCGGAATCCTCGACGGAGACCTCGATCCGCTCCGGCAGGTCCCGCACATGGACCCGCACATGCCCTTCCAGGGGAGTGAACTTGAGCGCGTTGGCGATGAGGTTGCCCGTCACGCGCTCGATCAGGCCTTCGTCCGCGGTCATCGCGACCGGCCGCTGTCCCGCGTCCCAGAAGAACTTGAGTTCGATCCGCCGCCGTTCCGCCATCGGCTGATAGATCTTCTCCAGATTCCCCAGGACGTCATCGAGAAAAAAGGACCTGAGCTTGATCTCGAACTTCCCGGCGTCCATCTTGGCGATGTCGAGGATGTCGTTGATCATGTCCAGGAACCGGGCGCTGGCCCGGTCCATCGTCTCCAGCATGGTGCGCTGGGCATCGTTGATGGGTCCCGATTTCTGGTCGATGAGGAATTTGATGAAGCCCTGGATGGAGGTCATGGGGTTGCGCAGATCGTGGGTGATGGAATGGAGGAAGCTGTCCTTCATCTCGTCCAGCTCGCGCTCCAGGGTGACGTCGTGCACGACCGTGACGACGCCCAGGACTTTCCCGCTCCTCGGGTTGACCACCCGCTCGGAGGAAAGCTGGTAATGGCGCGCGGCCTCGCCTTCCTGGACCCGGATGTCCCGCGAGGCCTTTGAGCCCTGCTCGGCCATGGCCTGGCGGAGCATCTCCTTGACCTGGACGTCCGTCACGGCCTCGAGGATGTTCTTGCCCACCCAGGCCCAGGGATTGCCGGAGGCCCCGGACGCGCCCTCGAGCAGAAAAGCCCGGGCCGCGCGCTGGTTCATGATCTCGATCTTTCCCGCTCCGTCCGTCATGACCAGGCCGTCGCCGATGGAGAAGATCACGGATTCCGTCTTGGTCTTTTCCTCGATCAGGCGGTCCACATGGAGCTCGCTGTAGCGGCGGAGCTCCCAGATCATCATGTTGAAGGTCTCCGCCAGATCCCCCAGCTCGTCGTTGGAGCGGATGTCCACATTCTGGTCGAAATCGTTCTCCGCCACCTTGCGCGCCGCGGCGATGAGTTTGAAGATGGGCCGGGAAAGTCCCTTGGCCAGCCAGAAGGCGGAAAGACCCGCCGCCAGCACGGAGAATATCACCACCCAGAAGGCGCGGCGCCGCGACGCATAGATGGGAAAATAGGCCGATTCCATGGGCTCCTCGATGGCGGAGACCCAGCCGGTCCACTTGACCCGGGCGTAGGACCCCACCGCGTCCCGGCCGTCGGCTTCCTTGAATTGCTTGGACCCGACCGTCCGGGCCAAAAGGGCTTCGGCCACAAGGGGGTGGCTCTGAGCGTCGACCGGGCCTGATTCCAATATTTTTTTCATCACGGCCGGGTCGGAATGGGCGATCCATCGCCCGGATTCATCGGCCAGGAACACGGACCGTCCCCCGCCTCCGCCCAGCCCCGCGCCTTCCTCGATGACATCGTCCCAAAGGTCCTTCAGGGAGATCACGATGGAAAGCGACCCTCTCTTCAAGTTCCCGGGGTCATAGGGATAGTAGATCTTCATCCGCGGCTGGGATTCCCGGAAGAAGAAACCGAAGCGCGGTTCGATGTTGTCCTGGCCCATCTGAGCGGAGAAACGCCGGAAGACCGGGTCCGCTCCGTGGGAAGCGAGCTTTCCGCCGTCCCCATAGATGCCGTTGACGGTCTTGATGAGCTCTTTGCCGCCCGGGTCCAGGAACGCGATGGAGACGAATTCGTTGTTGGAATCCAGGAAGGCCAGCAAGGGGGCTTTCGAGGAGATGCCCTGCATCCTCAAGGTCTCGATCAGGGCCCGGAGCTTGCCCGTGACCGCGTCCAGGTAGAAACCGATCCGCCCGGCCAATGACGAGGCCAGGTTGGTGTGGAGCTCGAGGATGTTGTTCTCCAAGTGAACCCGGTTCAGGGTGGCCGTCTGCCAGCCCACGATGGCCGCGGGCAGGGTGGCCAGAAGGATGGACACAAGGGCTATCTTTGGAAAAAGTCTCAGCTTCACCCGGCGCCCTCAAGGATGATGCGGACGAACCGGCCGGCGTCCTCGAAGTTTTCCAGCAGAAAATCCGGCTTGTGCCGGCGCAAGACCGCGGATGTGGAACTGCCCGTGGCCGCGGCGACCACGGAGAAACCGGCGACCCGCGCGGCGGCGATGTCCCGGGCCGTGTCTCCCACGATGAGGACATCCTCGGCGGCGATGGCGCGCCCGCCGGCGTCCTGGGCCTTCCTGTGCCCCTCCCGCAGGATCTCGGCGCGGTCTTCGGAATCCGACCCGAAACCTCCGAACGAAAAATAGGGGTTCAGCCCGCTGCGATGGAGTTTTTTCCTGGCCCCCCTTTCCAGATTCCCGGTGCCCAGGCCGATGACCGTCTCCAGAGCTTTGAGCCGCTCCAGAACCTCGGGGATGCCCCGCATCACGAAGTAATCCTCCGCCCGGGCGCATTCGCTTTCCAGATGGGACAGATACCTCTCCTGGGCGGCGGACATGGAGTCCGCGCCGCAGTCGCGCCCGAGTTTTACGGTGAAGATCTCGCGGATGATGGCCGGGTCCGTTTTTCCGGCCGCCTCGACGCCCTCCATGGCCCGGGCCAGGCCGTGGAGCTCGAAGAACGCCTTTTCCAGCGCGCGGATGCCGGCTCCGCCCGTCGATAAAAGCGTGCCGTCAAGATCGAAAAGGACGCACTTGAATCTTTGGGGCATATCTGTTACCCTTTAGCCGAAATGCTCAAACCCGTCAATTTATACTCCCTTGTGGCGCTCGGGTCGCAATATGTCATCGTGCTGGAAGAGATCGACGGCCCCCGCCTCATCCCCATCTGGATCGGCCCCGCCGAGGGTAATTCCATCGCCATGCACTTGAACAACGTCTCGCTCCCCCGCCCCATGACCCACGACCTGATGGTCACTTTTTTGAAGAGCGTCAACGCCAAGATCTCCAAGGTGGTCATCACGGAGCTCAAAGAAAGCACTTTTTACGCTTCGATCTACCTGGAGCAGGACGGGACCGTGCAGGAGATCGACGCCCGCCCGTCCGACTCCATCGCCCTGGCCTTGCGGGCGTCCTCCCCGCTCTTTGTCGACGATTCGGTGTTCGAACAGTGCGAGCCGCTCTTGAAACCCATCTCCAAGGACGAAGTGGACGATTTCCGCAAAAAACTCGTGGACTTGAGACCCGAAGACATATACAAAGACATCAAGAAACCGCCTGAAGAAGAGAAGTAGGGGCGATTCATGAATCGCCCCTGCCTGTTCATTCCCTAAATACAATATCCTTTCCGTCAAAAGCGGGCGAATAGACCGCGATGGCCGACGCCGGCTCCGGCCCCCCGTTCACGAAATAGTGTTCCAAACCCCTGGGAATGAAGATGACGGCCCCCGCCGCCACGCCCACCGAACTCGCGCCCAGATACATCCTTCCGCTCCCGGACTGGATGATCACGGTCAGGTCATGGAGATCATGGGAGTGTTTCTTTTCGGTGCCCCGGATCTGAATGAAATGGGCGCTGGAGTTCTCCATCTCGAGGATCCTCACTTTGGAGACGTCTTCCCCGGGCTGGATGGCGTTCTCCCACTTGAAGTGGTCGGCGGTCTTGGCCTTGATGCCTTCGAGCTGGGTGTACTGGTAGAAGACGTATTTCTGCTGCCCCGCGCAGCCCGCGAGGCAGGCCAGGACCGAAAAAAATGCCAGCCGATTCATGGGGTAATTCTATCAAATTTGGGCGTTTCCTCTGCCCTACCACCCGTAGCTGACCTTCACCCTCATGAGGTTTTCCCCCGCGTAGGCCAGGTTCAAGCGCAAAGCGTCGAACGCCTTCAATCGGAGTCCCGCGGAGAGCGTTTCTTTTTCAAGGTCATCCTCCCCCGTGATGAATTCCTCCCGCACCCTGTCATAGTCCACAAGGAGGTCCATGTCCGGGAATGGGGTGACCCTCAGGCCGCCCGAAAAGAAGTTCCTTCCCTGGGTCCCGCTCAAGGACCTGTCTCTCAAAGCATAGCTCGCTTTAAAACCGACCCGCTTGTAACTGCGGGACCCGTAGACGCCCATCATGTGGGTCTCCCTCAGGGTAGCGGGGGATTCGTCCTTGATGAGATACATCCCCGCCTGGGCCCCCCGTTCCCGGGAAAAGGCCATGCTCCACCTGTGGCTGCGAGCCCCGGAGGCGCGGCCGCGGCTCTCGTAGCTGACCTCTCCCGCGCTTTCGATGTCGTCCCAGTCCGAGACGCCGCAGAAGGCGCGGCCGGACATCAGGATGAACAGAGCGGCGAGAACCGCCGGGATCTTCACGGCCGGGCCGGTCCGAACGCGAAGATGTCTTTGAGGAGGAAGAAGACCCGCTTGTTCATGCCCGGGACATTCAGAAGGTCGTCGGCGCTCCGGAGCCCGAATCGGTCGCGGTAAGCGATGACCTTCTGCGCGGTGAGTTCGCCCACGCCATGGACCGCGGCAAGGTCGAGAACGGTGGCGGAGAGGATGTCCATCTTGGGATGCGGAGCGGGAACCTGGACGGCCGGAGCGGGCCCGGCCCAGCTGAAAGTGAGCTCCATGTGGTGGCTGCCCGGGAGAAAGGGATGGTGGCGGTACGCGTATTCCAGGGATATCCCTTTGCGCCGCGCGCGGAATCCTCCCGAAAATCTCGAGGGGCCGCTCGCCAGGCCGCCCATCAGGGAAAGAGCGGGTGAAAGCTCCAATTCCAAGCCGGTCCGCAAGCGCGGGGAAGCGGCTCCCAGGCCTTCCAAGCCCAACGCCGCGGTCAAGCCCGGCCTGACTCTGAAGGTCATGCCCGATGTCCAAAGCGACGGGACCGGTTCGCGGACATCGCCGAACGCCGGACGGTTGATGTTCTCGCCCGCCAGGGAAAGATCCAGGCGTTCAGTGACTCGGGCGCGGGCGCCCAGGTCCAGGCCGAACTTTGCGGATGACCCGTAACCGTCGATCTTAAGGAACAGGCCCTTCAAGGAATATCCCGCGTTCAAACGGGAAAACGCGTTGAATCCATGGCTCAAGCTGAATTCCTGCTCGCGGTAAGCCGGCGGGCCGAACTGCGCGACTTTCAAAGCCACTCCGCCGAGGCGCGTGGGAGAAGCGAAAGAAAAGCCGGAGACGGACAGGTCGCTCAGCGAAAAAAGCCTCGAGTAAGAGAAGGCGGCCTCTTTATGGTCGAGCGTTCCCAGCCTGCCCGGATCGGGGAAGAATGACCCCGCTCCCGTTTCCCTGGGTTCGAACGCCGCGCGGCAGATCCCGCCGGAGAGGAAAGCCAGGACCACGATCCCCGCCCGCCTCACAGTTTCCTCGCGACCACGACGATCGCGGCGCCGCGGGAAAACCCTCCGCCCTCATCGCGCACTTCGAACCCGACGATGTAGATGCCCGAAGGGACCATGGCGCCTCCCGCGTCCCTGCCGTCCCAAGGCAGGACGGACTCCGGCCCGCAGGCCGCGCGTTCGGCAAGCGCCCGCACCATGCGCCCTTGGATGTCGAATATCTTCACCGACGCCTTGGAGCCGACCTCCGAAACACAATGGATGTGGGCTTCACGGAACGGACCGTCTCCCAAAGGCGAGAAAGGCGACTGGGTGACGCGGAATATTTTTTGGGTGCTGCCGGCAATGGCGGATGGACCGGTAAAGGAATTTTGAGAGCCGGGGGTCTGCCTCGATCTCAGGTGGATCCAGTCCCCCTCGCGGTCCGAGTCCGCTGAATCCGGGCCCCGCCCGATGGAGTTGCCGGCCCCGATGCCGCCCGGGATGTTGACCGTGTCCGAAAAGCTTTGAGCGCCTTGATCCCGCGCCCCGACCCATTGGCCGGAAGCGACGACAAGGTTGTACGCCTGCTGCTGGACGCTCGTCCAGCTGGAATCGTCCGAAAAGACCACAGCGTCCATCAACAGCCCCTTGGCGTTCCTTAATGTGATGACGTTGGAAGTGCCGGTGAGCCCCGGATCCGTCGTGCGGAAGTCCGCCGCGCCATCCTGCGCGGAGGAGTTGAAATGGAGCAGAAAGTAAGAGCCCGTCTGGAATGTGGCGGAGGAAGGGAAGGTCTTGACCGGCGTGTTCTGCTCGAACACCTTCCAGCCGCTCAAGTCGGCGGAAGAGCCCGCGACATAGAACTCCACCCAGTCGCCCGTGGCGGGCGGCTCTTCGCTTGCGACCTCGTTGATGAGGACTTGCGCTTGGGCGCAAGACAGGAATCCGAAAACAAACAGAAAGAGTATTATCATGGAGACCATGATAAAAAACCCGTTGCGGCCGGAAAATCAGGGAATTATGTCAACCTGTGTAGAATTTTGGGGTTATAACATCAACGGCGAATCATCATGTTCACTGACCTGAACGTCGCTCTTGACGGGCATGGAGAGCGAGATGGCTTCCAGGAACCCGGCGATGAGTGAGCCCAGGTGGTAGATCCCCCACTGGTCCGGCACTTTGCGGAAGGTGTAGATCCAGCTCCCCCCCACGATGGAAAGGGCGTAGATGAAGACGGCGGCGGAAAGGATGTAGAGTTTCTTGGGCATGTTGTCGTAGAGTTTCCTCTTGAAAGACGGGTAGCGGACCGCGTGATGGAGCACGAAAGCGCCGCCGATCAAAAGAAGGGCGCCCGGGTCGATCAGGCGGATGACGAAGAGGATCTGCATGAGGACGTCGATGTCCTCCCGCTTGTTCTTGTACCAGAGCCCGTCATAGGCGGTGAGCCGGCCCAGGCGCACGATCTCTTCGGAGCCGCCGATGGCCATGGCGTTGACGACGCAGAAGGCCAGGGCCAGAAGCACGGCGAGGCCGAAAGTGCCTGCGATCCAGCCCTTGCCGATCTTCTCGGGGCCGAAGCAGAGCGTCAAGAGACCGATGAATGTCGCCGGGCCGAAGATGCCGATCAAAAGGAATTCCCTTAAACTGGAGATGATGAGGGGCCAGGGGTGGGGGCCGGCCAGCGCCTGGACGGGGCGGAGGCCCAGGTAGAAGCCGAAGACCGTGAAGACCCAGAAGGCGGCGTGGTAGGTCTGCGCGCTCGAGACCAGGGCCCGGAGAGGCATGATGTGGCGCACGAACTTGGCCAGGGCGAAGAAAGTGATGCCCGCCAGGCCGGGCACGACGATGTAGACGAAGATCTTGTCCAGTTCCTGTACCATCGTCATGTCGTCCATGGGTGAGATTTTAGTAAAATACCCTTTATGAAGATAGCCATATTCGGGAGCGGGCCTTCGGGGTTCTACGCGGCGGAAGAACTGCTCATCCAATCCGATCGCAAATTCCAGGTGGACATGTTCGACCGCCTGCCCACGCCCTATGGCCTGGTGCGGGGCGGAGTGGCCCCTGACCACCAGAAGATCAAATCCGTGGTCAAGGTGTATGAAAAGACCGCCGCGCGGGAAGGTTTCAGGTTCTTCGGCAACGTCGAATTCGGAAGGGACATCCTGCTGGAAGACGTGAAAAAGCTGTATGACGCCGTCCTATTCGCCGTGGGAGCCAAATCCGACAGGAAGATGGGAATTCCGGGGGAACATCTGGGCGGAAGCTTCGCCGCCACGGAATTCGTCGGCTGGTACAACGGCCACCCGGATTATCAGGACCTTCGATTCGACCTATCCTGTGAGAAGGCCGCCGTCATCGGCATCGGGAACGTCGCCATCGACGTGGCCCGCATCCTCGCGCGGGACCCCGACACCTACGGCAACACCGACATCACGGACCAGGCCGTCAAGACCCTGAAAGCCAGTAAAGTGAGGGAGATCTATCTTATCGGGCGAAGGGGCCCCGTGCAGTCGGCCTTCACCAACCCCGAGATCCGCGAACTGGCGGAGCTGCCGGGAGCGGACCTCATCGTGGACCCTGAAGAGATCGAGTTGGACGAACTTTCGAAAGCGGACCTGGAATCCGGGAAAACCGACCGGCAAGCCAAGGGGAACGTCGATGTCCTGACGGAACAGTCCAAAAAGGATCCCGCGGGAAGACCGCGGAGGATCGTTTTGAAATTCCTCGCGTCCCCCGTGGAGCTGATTGGGAAAGACGGAAAAGTGTCCGCGGTCAGGCTCGAGAAGAACGAACTCTTCAGGGATGATAAGGGGACTTTAAGACCCAAGGGGACCGGCCGATTCGAGACGGTCGAGGCGGGTCTGGTGCTCCGGTCCATCGGGTACAAGGGCGTGCCCATCGCGGGCATTCCTTTCGACGACAAGAAGGGCACCATCCCGAACATGGAGGGACGCGTCGTTGACCCCCAGTCCAAGGCGGTCCCGGGGCTTTACGTCGTGGGCTGGGCCAAGCGGGGGCCAAGCGGCGTCATCGGCACCAACAAGCCGGACTCCATCGACACGGTACATAAGATTATGGAGGATGTTAAATCAGGGCGCACGCTTTCCAAGAACGACGCGGGCGGCGATGTGGCTGATTTAATCAAGGAAAGAAAAATCCAGGCCGTGAGTTTCGCGGACTGGAAAAAGCTGGACGAGTTGGAGATCGCCCGGGGCAGGACGGCCGGCAAGGCACGGGAAAAATTCAAAACGATTTCTGCAATGCTTGAATCGATAAAAGACATCGGTTGATACTTTGCCTGGGGAGGATAGTATGAAAATCCTATGGAAAAAATGCTTTTTGACTTTCTCGGTTTATGTCGCTTTGGTCCTTTTGCTGGCGGTGGCCATGACGATCTTTCGAGTCGATATCGTCAAAACTTTTGACCCGCTCAGACCTGTTTTAATATTAACGTTCTATTATGTTGTACCTTTTGTATTTGCAGCTGCTTTCGCTTGGCGTTTCAGGCCCTTTTGGAAACATTTCTTTGCATTACTTGGATTAATTTCTTTGTTTTTTGGGATCTGGATCACTTCATCCCAGTATCTTCGAACAGTGTATTCAAAAAAGACGGAGAATATACTTTCTCAGTTCAATACGGGTGTGGTGAAGCTTAAATCCATCAATTTTTCCCAGAGGGGAGAATTTTTAGATTATCAGGGCAATGCGGATCTTGTTTCAATGCCCAAGGGCGAG
>Ga0155847_1010_pt1 | contig 12066 bp, 13 predicted proteins | sample RifCSPlowO2_01_FD_107501 | JGI IMG/M metagenome (GOLD analysis project Ga0155847, IMG submission 107501) | Elusimicrobia bacterium RIFCSPLOWO2_01_FULL_60_11
AAAGCCGAAGTGTTCGCCAAGCGGCTGATATCCGAACTCCTCCTGCCCCGCCCGGAGATCGCCTCCAGCGGGACGTCCACCGACTTGTCGTCGGAACGTCTCGAGATCATCATCACCAACCGATAGATAATCTAAGTTTTTAGGGGGGCCTGCCCGCCTGCCGGCGAGGCAGGGGCGTACTTGCGCGTGGCCCAGAGCTGGACGTTCATGGACACCAAGCTGTTGGTGAGCCAGTAGAGCGCCAATCCGCTCGGGCTGCGCAAGAAAACGACCGTGAAGACCGCGGGCATCATGAGCATCATCTGCTTCTGGGTGGGGTCCGTCGCCGTGCTGCCGGAAAGATACTGCTGCAGGTACATCACGCCGCCCGTGAGGATGGGAAGGACATAGTAAGGATCGTGCTTGGAAAGGTCGTGGATCCAGAAAGCGAAAGGGGCGCCGTTGAGCTCGTAGGAATTGCGCAGCATCGTGAAGAACGCGATGAAGACCGGCATCTGGATGAGCATGGGCAGGCAGCCGCTGAAGGGTGTGGTACCCGCCTGCTTGTAGAGGCTCATCATCTCCGAGCTCAAGCGCTTGGGGTCTCCCTTGAAACGGTCCTGGATCTCCTTCATCTTGGGCTGCAGGCGCTTCATGATGGCCATGGATTTGTAGCTCGTGAGGGTGAAGGGGAATAAGATGAGCTGCAGGCAGAATGTGAGCACGATGATGGCCCAGCCGTAGTTGTGGGTGACCTTGTGCACCCCGTTCATGGCCTTCATGGCCGCTTTCCCTAAAAATCCGAAGTAACCGAAATCCACCGCCTGTTCCAGGCTCATGTTCCAGCCCTTGAGGGCCTGGTACCCTTTCGCTCCGGCATAGACCTTGAGGGAAATATTCCTGGTTTCGCGGGGAGCAAGCCGAAAGGAGGGCGATAGGAGTTTAAAATCCCCCGGATTTTTCTTGTCCTTGGTCACCGCGATGACATTGAAATCCTTCGAGTCTGGGAACAGGGCCAGCAGATAATAGCGGTTGTCGATGCCCGTCCAGAGGTGGGCCTGCTGGTGCGTCCCCGTTTTGAAAACCCGGACCTCTTTGGAGGGGGAAGGGTAGGCGAGGACACGGGTGAGCTTGTCATTCTCGGATCTTTCGCTTTCCACCGTCCCCAGCCCCCCGTGCCAGCCGATTCCAAAATCCTCGATCTCCGCGGGCCCTTCCGTCAGGTTCCTTAAACTCAGGATGATGTCCGCGAAAGGGGCTTGGGGATCCAGCACCACCCTCTTCCTCAATTCCACGCCGGACGGAAGGATGGCTTTCCATTCCGCCTCATTGGGTTTTCCGCCCTTGACCAGTTCAAAATTGATCTCGGGGAACGTCCCGAAAGGAAGTTCTTTGGGTCCCGGATTGACCAAATCCACGGGGCTGCGGCCATTTTTCACCCACCAGTGCCGGACCCCCGCGCCTTGAGAATCCATCGTCACTTTGGCGAAGGGGGTTTCCAGGGTCTTTTCTGTTTGGGAGACGGGAATGACCTTGCCGGACCTCTTGAGCCATTTCAGGTCTGGCTTTTCTTCCATGGACTGTTTCTCAACGACCGCGGGCGGAGGTTTGGGAGCCGGCGCCTGGGGCGGGAAGAACTTATACCAGATCAGAAGGAAGGCCGCCGAAGCGGCGATGAACCAGACGGTGTTCTTATCCATTTAAGAGGGCCTTGCCCCCGGACGGCAGGATAGAATACGCAGAAGAGAGGCGTAAATTCCCTTGACCGGCCCTTCCCTCTGTATGGCGGCCACGGCATATTCGGAACAGGAAAGGACATAGCGGCATTGACCGTGGATCCCCAGGACACCCCGGAGGGACGGGAACAGAGTCTGATAGGTCCTCACCATGAAGACCAGGGCGAAAGTAATAGCCCTGCTCATGAGAGAAGTCCCGAGTTTCGGCATAGCGTCATGAATTTCTCTTCCATCAGAGTATACCCGACTGTTTTCGGGTCAAAAGGGGGCTTGCCTAAAATGAGGACATCCAAGGGGGATGCCAAGCGCGCGCGGTTCAAGCGGAACACTTCCCGCGCCAGGCGCTTGAAACGGTTCCTGGTGACCGCGTTGCCCAGCTTTTTAGGAACACGCACGGCCAGGCGGCTGTCTTCCCCATGTTCCGGCACGGGCGCGACATAGAGGTCGAATATCTCGCCGCGGATCTTCCGTCCCTGCCGCAATATGCGTTCCACTTCTCGGTCCAGTTTGAGGCGTCGGGGAGATTTGAGATTCCGGGGATTATGGGATGAGTTTATGACGGCCCTTGCCGCGGCGGGAAGACAGGACTCTGCGGCCGCCGTGAGTTTTCATTCTCGCGCGAAATCCGTGGACTTTCTTCCTTCTGCGGACATGGGGTTGGAATGTTCGTTTTGGCATGGCCATTTTTTACCAAATTGACGGGAACTTGTCAACCGATGACATCCACCGAGGGTGGATCCGCCACTTGACATCAAGAAAGGGAATTGATAGACTTACTCAGCCACCCCTAAAAAGCATCATTTTCCGTCGGATAAGGCGATTCAGAGGCGCCAGGGGCCATGTAAAACATGGTAAAAGATGGTAAAAGACACTGTTTTAAACAGCTTCCACATGAGTTATCCACAGTTCTTAATAACTTGTGGATAAAATAATCGAGGTGATTTATGAGCCAGGATCTTGATACTGCACCCTCCAAAACTCAGGCCGCGGGCCTTTGGGAGAAAATCTCCGATTCCTTGAGAAACTCCATGGACCCGGAAACCTTCGACCTCTGGCTCAAGCCCGTGCGCCAGGTATCCTTTGACGGAACCCGCATGACTCTGGGGGTCCCCAACCGCTTCTTCAACGACTGGATCGTGATGCACTGCAAGGACAAGATCGAATCAGCCCTTCAGGGCCTGGCCGGGCCGCAGGCGGCGCTCGAGCTGGTGATATTCCAGGACCAGCACATCCCGGCCATAGAAGCAGCCCCCGCGGTGATGATCTCCCGCGCGGAAGCCGAATCCACGCCCGACGGTGTGGACCCCTTCAACCCCAAATACACTTTTGAGACCTTCATCGAGGGCCAGGCCAACCGCTTCGCCAAGGCCGCGGCGGAAGGCATTTCCAAGGAGCCGGGCATCCGTTTCAACCCCTTCTTCCTATATGGGGGCGTGGGACTGGGCAAGACGCACCTGATGCACGCCATCGGCCACGCCATCCGCCACACCTACCCCCGCGCGCGCGTCCTTTACATCACATCGGAAAAGTTCATCAACGAATTCATCGATTCCCTCCGCTTCGAACGCCCCGCGGATTTCCGCAACAAGTACCGCAACCTGGACTGCCTCCTGATCGACGACATCCAGTTCCTGATGGGGAAGGGCCGCTCCGAAGAAGAGTTCTTCTATACTTTCAACACGCTCTTCGATTCCAGAAAACAGATCGTGATCTCCTCCGACCGGGCCCCCAAGGAGATGGGAGCGCTCACCGACCGCCTGATCTCGCGTTTCGAATGGGGCGTGGTGGCCGACATCCAGCCGCCGGACCTGGAGACCCGCATCGCTATATTAAGAAAGAAGGCTGAGATGGAACGGCTCCACGTGCCTGATGACGTCATCCTTTTTGTGGCCAGCCAGGTCAAGTCCAACATCCGCGAGCTGGAGGGCTCCCTCATCCGCATCGTGGCCTTCTCGTCCCTGACCGGCACGCCGCTCACCGTGGACACGGCCCGCGCCACTTTGAAGGACATCTTGAAGCATGAAGAAGCGCAGCGTCCCATCACCATCGAGGCCATCCAGGAAGTGGTCGCCAAACACTTCAACCTGGAGACCCGCGAACTCAAGTCCAAACGCCGCACGGACGCCATCGCCTGGCCGCGCCAGATCGCCATGTACCTGGCCCGCATCCTGACCGAACTCTCGACCACCGAGATCGGCGAGCATTTCGGCGGCAAGGATCACACCACCGTGCTCCATGCCTGCGAGAAAGTGAAGCTCAAATTGGCCGAAAGTCCCTTCATCTCCAGCCTTGTGAATAAGATCACACAGGAGATCAAAAATCAGAACGAAGGCGAGAATTGACGCTCGGCGGGGATAACTTGGGATCTTGTCCCCTTCAAGATTCACTTTAACTCTGCCCTGAAAATGTATAATTTAAAGGGTGCGGGTAAGAATGGCGCGGGTTACTGATAAATCCACAGCGCCTAAGGACTACTACGACGGATATATATAAAAGAACTAATAGGGAGAAGTTATGAAACTTTCCTTTAATAAGAACGACCTGCAAGGGGCGATCCAGATCGTTCAATCCTCCATCCCCAACAAGAGCACTTTGCCGATTTTATCCAACATCCTCATCAAAGTCTCCAAGGCATCTAAATGTCCCGGCCCAAAAGTCTGGCTCGAAGCCACGGATCTGGAAGTGGGCATCCGCGCCAGCGTGAAAGCGGAGATTTTAAAAGAAGGGAAGATCACGGTCCCCGGAAAAAAATTCGGGGACCTGGTGCGGGAGATGCCGGACGGAAGCGAGATCGAGATCTCTTCCGTTGACGGCAAGAGGGTTGATTTTAAATGCGGTAAAGTGAAGGCCGCGCTGATGTCGCTCCCCTTCGAGGATTTCCCGGCCATCCCGGAATTTCCAACGGGCAAAAAACTTTCCCTGGATAAATCCGTCTTCCGCGAGATGCTCAAAAAAACCGCCTTCGCGGTGTCCACTGACGAGACCCGCTATGTCCTGAACGGGATTTTCTTCGGCTCGTCAGGCGGGGAATTGAAGACGGTCGCCACGGACGGCAGGCGCCTGGCGTTCATCTCCCGCCCGGGGGCCGAAGACAATATCTCCGCCAACGTCATCATCCCGTCCAAAGCCATCAGCGAACTCCTGCGTCTCTTGAGCCAGGATGAGAACGGCGCGGCATCGGCCATCCAGATCGCCCCTTTTGAGAATCAGATCTCCTTCCAATGGGCGAGCGGCGCGGAGGAGATCGTCCTGGTGAGCCGCGTGATCGACGGGACCTTCCCCAACTACGACCAGGTCATCCCCAAATCCAAAGAGATCGAGCTGCAAGTGAAGACCCAGGAGATCTTCTCGGCCATCAAGCGCTCCGCGCTCTTCGCGCAGGACCGGGGCGGGTCCGTGCGGTTCTCCCTCACCCAGGGGAAGCTCAAAGTGTCCGCCAACGCCCACGGCCTGGGCGAGGAGGAAGAAGAGCTCGAAGTGGACTACAAAGGCCCCGATTTTGAGATCGCCTTCAACCCCCAGTTCCTCCTCGATTCTCTCAAGAACAACGACTCTCCCGAGGTCCGATTCGAATTCAGCACGGCCTTGAACCCGGGGCTCATCAAACCCTCGGACAGCGACCGCTACCTCTGCGTCATCATGCCCATGAGGCTGCAATAGGTCCATGCTCCAGGGCCTGAACGACCTCGTCCCGCAGATCATCCGCCGGCTGGGCATTTCCGAGCAAGGATTCGAGGTGATCACCTTGGTGGAGCGGGAGATCCAGGCGGTCTCCCCGGGGTCCCGCGTGGCGGCTTACAAGAACAACAAGATCATCGTGGAAGTGGAATCCCCGGCTCACCTTTTTGAATTGAGCATGCGGCGGCGGGAGATCTTGAAATCCCTGAAATCCATCCCCGGACTGCCCGAAACGGAGCTCAAACTTTTTATCAAAGGCAGCGCGAGGCCTTCCGCCGCGGACCGCCTGAGAAGCCGGCTCGACATGCCCAATGAAAAAATCCAAAACAAAAGGAAATAAGTCCAAAATGCCCCCAGTCAAAGAGATCGACGAAGAGGCGAAAGCCAAGCGTCCGGAGTCCTACGACTCCTCGAAGATCCAGATCCTGGAGGGGCTCGAACCCGTCCGCAAGCGTCCGGCCATGTACATCGGCTCCACCGGCCTTTCCGGTCTCCACCATTGCGTCTATGAGGTGGTGGACAATTCCATCGATGAAGTCCTGGCGGGATTCGCCAAGAACATCGACGTCACCATCCATACGGACGGCTCCGTCACCGTCCTGGATGACGGGCGCGGCATCCCCGTGGACCCCATGAAGGACGTCAAGGATGCGAGGTACAAGAACAAACCGGCCCTGGAAGTGGTGCTCACCACGCTCCACGCGGGCGGGAAGTTCGACCATTCGGCCTACAAAGTCTCCGGCGGGCTCCACGGCGTGGGTGTCTCCTGCGTGAACGCCCTTTCCGAATGGATGGAAGTGGAGGTCTACCGCGAGGGCAAGACCTACAAGCAGGAATACGAGCGCGGCAAGGTCAAGTATCCCGTCAAGCAGACCGGTAAGTCGGATGAGCGGGGCACCAAGGTCACCTTCAAACCCGACCCCGAGATCTTCGACAACGTCAAATTCTCCTTCGACACCCTTTCGAACCGCCTGCGTGAACTGGCGTTCTTGAACGCCGGCATCCACATCACCATCATCGACGAGAGGGACGACAAGCAGCACACTTTCAACTACGAGGGCGGCATCGTCCAGTTCGTGAAATTCTTGAACGCCAGCAAGACGGTGCTCCACCCCGAACCGGTCTATTTCTCCAAGGAAAAGAGCGAGGTCATCGCGGAAGTGGCGCTCCAGTACAACGACAGCTACAGCGACCAGGTCTTCACTTTCGTCAACAACATCAATACCGTCGAAGGCGGCACTCACCTGGCGGGCTTCCGCTCGGCCTTGACGCGCGTGGTGAACCGCTATATCGCCCAGAACGAAAAGCTGAAAAAACAAGACCTTCGCCTGACCGGCGAAGATGTGCGCGAGGGCTTGACCGCGGTCATCTCCTGCAAAATCCCCAACCCGCAATTCGAGGGCCAGACCAAGACCAAGCTGGGCAATTCGGACGTGGAAGGCATCGTGGAATCCATCGTCGGCGAAAGCTTGGCCACGTTCCTGGAGGAGAACCCCAACACGGCGGAAAAGATCCTGGGCAAGGCCATCTTGGCGGCTGAAGCGCGCGAGGCTGCCCGCAAGGCCAAGGAACTGACCCGCAGGAAGGGCGCTCTGGATTCCGCGTCGCTCCCGGGCAAACTCGCCGACTGCCAGGAGCGGGACCCCGATAAATGCGAGCTCTACCTCGTGGAGGGCGATTCCGCCGGAGGCAGCGCCAAGCAGGGGCGGGACCGGAAATTCCAGGCCATCCTGCCGCTCAAGGGAAAGATCTTGAACGTTGAGAAATCACGCCTCTCCAAGATGCTCGTCAACGAGGAGATCCGCACCATGATCACGGCCATCGGCTGCGGCGTGGGGCGGGAAGCCGTGGCCGACAACGGCAAGGGCGAAGCCGAAGAAGGCGGCATCAACTACGCCAAACTCCGCTACCACAAGATCATCATCATGACGGATGCCGACGTGGACGGCTCCCACATCCGCACGCTCCTGCTCACCTTCTTCTACCGCCAGATGCTCCCGTTGATCGAGAAGGGCAACATCTACATTGCCCAGCCGCCCCTCTTCAAAGTCAAGAAGGGCAAGAAGGAGATGTATATCGACACCGAGGAGGCGATGGATGAATTCCTGCTGGAACAAGGCCTGGAAGAGATCGACATCGCCAAGGTCGTCAAAGGCAAGGAGACGGGCAAGATCGAGAAAGGCAGCCTGAAGAACATCCTCAAATGGTTCTCGGAGATCGAGTCCTTGAGAAAAAAACTCCAGAAGAAGGGGATCTCCTGGGCGGAACTCCTGGAATTCCGCGGGAGCGGGAAGCTCCCCCAGTACCGCGTGGACCAGGAATCGGGCAAACCTTTGTACCTGACGGAAAAGGAGTGGAAGAAATTCAAGCCCGATTACATCAAGAAGCGGGAAGCCAAACTCAAAGCCGAGGCCCAGGCCTCGGGCGAGGACCTGGTCGAAGTGGCCAACGAAGACCTGGGCTCCGAAGTCAAGGAACTCTGGGAGATCCCCAAGATGGACGACCTCCTGAAGAAGATCGAAGGCACGGGCCTCGGGGCCGACCTCCTTTCCGCCGACCCGGACAAGAAGCTGGTCTACCGCCTCCGGTCCGGGAACATTGAAAAAGACATATCCGACCTTGAAAGCCTGCTGGAAGCCATCAAAGAATTCGGGAGGCAAGGCGCTTCCATCCAGCGCTATAAGGGCTTGGGAGAAATGAACCCGGAACAGCTCTGGGAGACCACCATGGACCCCGCGCGGAGAAAACTCCTCCAGGTCAAACTCGACGACAAGGCCGGGACGGAGATCGTTTTCACCACTCTCATGGGAGATAAGGTCGAGCCGCGCCGTCAATTCATCGAGCAGAACGCCCTTGAAGTCCGAAACCTCGACATCTGACCGCCCGGCGCAGAAGCCGGAAGGGACACCACCGCTGCCGCGGCAGTATGTCTCTTTCAAGTTCTTCAAGGTGCGTCCGGAATGGCGTCTCCTGGGTGAGAACGTCCGGCAGAAAGGGCGGGAGGAAGCCCTTCATGTCCTCCAGGCCTTCTCCAAAAAAATAATCCTGCTTTCTTACAGCACCGTGGGGACCCGCGCCGACTGCGACCTGATGCTCTGGATGGTCTCGTTCCGCCTGGAGGATTTCGAGGAGCTTGTGGAGGAACTGGCGAAGACCGGACTTGGAAAATATCTCAACCTCTCCACTTCCTACCTCTCCATGACCAAGCGCTCCACTTACATCGATAAATTGGACCCGTCCCATTCCGAGTCCCGCACCCGCATCATCCCGGGGAAGCACAAATACATATTCGTCTACCCTTTCTGGAAGACCCGCGACTGGTACCTGCTTCCCCATGAGAAGCGTCAGGAGTACATGGACGAGCACATCCGCATCGGCTCCAAGTACATGTCCGTCAAGCTCAACACCACCTACTCCTTTGGCCTCGACGACCAGGAATTCGTGGTGGCGTTCGAAACGGATTCTCCGTCCGATTTTCTCGACCTCGTGATGGAGCTCCGGCAATCCCAGGCCTCCAAGTTCACCCTGAGAGACACACCCATCTTCACCTGCGTTCAGAAATCTTTTCCCGATCTTCTGGGCCAGTTCTGAGACCCGGGCAAAAAATCACCGCGATCCACCGCGTCCCCAAATATTGCCATCAGTGCGCCCATCTCCTGAAACTCCTGCTCGTCAAGGAGGAAGGCCAGAAGCGGCTCGTCTGCGGGCGCTGCGGGTTCATCGCCTACTTGAACCCCTTGCTGGTGGCCGGCGCCCTTCCCGTGAAGGCCGGGAAAGTCCTGCTTCTCCGCCGGGGCATCGAACCCATGAGGCATCTCTGGACTTTCCCGGCGGGATTCGTGGAGCTGGGCGAGTCCATCGAGGAAGGGGCGCTCCGGGAGACGCTTGAGGAAGTGGGACTGAAGATATCGCTCAAAGAACTCATGGGGGTCTATTCTTACCCCAAATACGGAGCGGTCACCGTGGTCTACAGTGCCCGGGTGGGCCGCGGCCGGCCCAGGACATCGCGCGAGGCCGAAGAGATCCGCTATTTTTCGCCCATAGACATCCCCTGGGGTGAGCTGGCCTTCAAAAGCACCCGCGAAGCCCTCAGGGACTGGGTGGAGGGCCTTTGAGGCCCATCTCTTCCACACTCTGCTATGTCAAGAAGGGCGGCAGGACGCTCATGCTCCACCGCGCCAAGAAAGTGGGCAAGATCTATGATGACAAGTGGAACGGCCTGGGCGGAAAAATGGAGGCGGGCGAGACCCCGGAAGAATGCGTCATCCGTGAGGTCCGGGAGGAATCGGGCCTTAAGATCCGCCGCCCCAAACTCAAAGGGGTCCTCACCTTCCCTTCTTTCGACGGCGTGGACGACTGGATCGTCTTCGTTTTCACGGCCGACGAGTTCTCCGGCCGTCTCCTGGAAAAAAGCCCGGAAGGGCGCCTGGAATGGATCCCCGACGGGCGGGTCCCAAAACTCAATATCTGGGAAGGCGATAGGTATTTCCTGGAACATTTGAACGGACGCAGGTTCTTCACGGGAAAATTCGTCTACAGGAACGGAGAATACGTGAAACACACCCTCACTTTTTATTGATAGAATATAAGGACTTATGCTCGGAACCTACCATCTGACCGCCCTCTACGACCTGGTCAAAGACCTTCACTTCCTCTATGATACGGACCGCATCCACACCTATCTTGTGGAGAACATCTCCAAGACCATGGATTCCGACGCGGCGACCCTCTATGTTTCCGATCCGGCGCGGGAGGTGCTGATCCTTAAGGCGTGCCTGGGCCCCAAGAAGAGCATGATGGAGGTGATCTCGGAAGAGACCCGGTTCCCTTTTGGGGAAGGGATCGCGGGCTGGTGCGCCAAATTCAACCAGCCGGCCATGGTCGAGAACGTCCAGAACGAACCGCGGTTCAGCTCCCGTTGGGACAAACTGACCGGCTATAAGACCAAGACCGTCCTGGCCGCGCCCATATCCAACAAGGACGATGTCCTTGGCGTCATCGAGGTCCTGAACAAAAAAGGATCCGGCTTCAACCAGAACGACCAGGACTTGATCACCGCCATCGCCAAGCAGACGGCCATCGCGCTGGAGAACGGCCGGCTGCATCGGGAATTGGCCTATGCCCGCACTTTCGCGGAAGGCATGATCTCGAACATGACCGGGGGCGCGATCGCCGTGGATGCCGGAGGCCGGATCACGCATATGAACCCCCCGGCGGAAAGCGCCTTGAAGCTCATGAGCTTTGAATGTGTGGGACAGCCCGCTTCCAAGGCCCTTGAAAAGTATCCGTCGATCGTCGAAAAGCTTTCCGAAACGCTCAAGACCAAGGAAAAACAGGCGCGCAAGGAGATGTCCTGCGAAAGGAGCGATAAGACCCTGCTGACCCTGGGCTATTCCACGTTTCCCATCGAAGACAAGGCCAAAGGGGTCTTGGGCGCGGGCATCATCTTCCGGGACCTTTCGACTCTTCCGAAATAAAATTCCATGAAACGGGGTTGGTTCATCACCCTTGAAGGTCCCGACGGGTGCGGCAAGTCCACCCAGGCGGGCATCCTGGCGGAGCGCCTTAAAGCCGCCGGCTATCCCGTGCGCCTGACGCGCGAGCCGGGAGGCACTCCCCTGGCCGAAGGGTTCCGCCGCCTCATCCTCGATCCCAAGAACCGGGTCCATCCTCTGACGGAGCTTTTTCTCTATGAAGCCAGCCGCGCCCAGCACACGGAAGAAGTCATCCGCCCGGCCCTGGCCGAGGGGATAATCGTCGTTTCTGACCGCTATTCGGACGCCACCGTCGCCTACCAGGGTTACGGTAGGAAGATCCCGCTCAAAACCGTCACGACTTTGAATCAGATCGCAGCCCGCGGGCTCAAGCCCCATTTAACCCTTCTTCTGGAAGTGTCCGAAAGATCCACCCGGGAACGCACCCAAGGACGGCGCAAGGACCGCATGGAGAATGAAAAGGTTTCTTTTCTGGCGAGGGTCCGCTCAGGATACCGGGCAATCGCCCGAAAAGAGCCGCAACGGGTCAAACTTGTGAATGGAGAGGGCTCCGCCCGCGAGGTGGCCGAGCGGATATGGGCCGTGGTCCGGGCCAAGATCGGAGGCAAGCGTGTTTGAGACAGTGACCGGACAGGCCAAGGCCATGGAGCGCCTCACGGCCGATATCCATGCCGGCCGAGTGGCGGAAAGCTATCTCTTCGCAGGCCCCGAAGGCGCGGGCAAGCGCTCCGCCGCGCTCGAGTTCGCCAAAGCCGTCAACGGCGGGATCGAGCATGAGATTTTCATCCTCGATTTCGACTCCCAGACCGAATTACTGGACTTGAAGGAAGAAAAGGCCGCAAAGCAGAAGGAATACAAGATAGAATCCATCCGGGCGCTCCTGGGACGGGCGCATCTGACCTCCATCGAAGCCAAGAAAAAGGTCGTCATCATCGACAGGGCCGAGGTCTTGAGCGACGAGGCGGCCAACGCGCTCTTGAAAGTGCTGGAGGAATCTCCCCGGCAGTGCCTTTGGATATTGGTGAGCGCGAGTCCCGACAGGCTGCCCATCACGATACGTTCCCGCTGCCGCAAGGTGTGGTTCTCTCCGCCGGAGGCCGATGCGGCTCAGGCCGGCGATGCCGTATCCGCCGCGCTCTTCGGGTTGGCGGCGGATTTTGGAAAGCCGGGCCGGCCGG
>Ga0155847_1080_pt1 | contig 11923 bp, 10 predicted proteins | sample RifCSPlowO2_01_FD_107501 | JGI IMG/M metagenome (GOLD analysis project Ga0155847, IMG submission 107501) | Elusimicrobia bacterium RIFCSPLOWO2_01_FULL_60_11
CATCCTGAAGATCCCGCCCCAGATGACGGCCATCCAGTGCGTCGAGCCCGTGTGGGCGACGATCATCTTGGGCCGCGCTTGAGCCAGGCGCAATCCGATGGCTAAAAAGTTGAAGGGGGCGCTCCAGAAGCGCCGCCCCCCCATGGCAAAGACGGGGATCCCCATCCGCCTGGCGCGTTTTTCCGACAGGCTCTTCTTCTCACAGAGGAGGATGACTTTGTGACCCATTTCCTGATGCGCCGCCATGCAATCGAAGGCGTAGGAGGAGAGGCCGCTCCACCAGGGGATGTCGATGAGATGAAGGAGGGTCACAGGAGTCCCCTGCAGGCCGCCAGGACCATCTCCGGCGTCAAGTCCTTCATGCACTTGAAGTGTCCCAAGGGGCACACGGGCCCGCCATGAAGAGAGCAGGGCCTGCAGGACATGTCGAGTTCCACCACTTTGCTCTTGGGCCCGTAAGGGAAAAACCCCAGTTCGCGCGTGGTGGGGCCGAAAATGGCGGCCACGGGCACGCCCGCGGCGGAGGCCAGGTGCATGGGCCCCGAATCATTGGTGATAAAAATCTCGCAGCGGGCGATCAAGGCGGCGAGGGATTTCAGATCCGTTTTACCGCAGAGGTTGACCGGCGTCTCCTTCATCAAAGACGCCGCCGCTTCAACGGACGGGCGGTCCTTTTCGGAGCCGAAGAGGATGACTTGGCACTTCATCTCGCGGATGAGCGCGTCGGCCACGGCGGCAAAACCTTCCGGGAGCCAGCGCTTGGTGGCCCAGACGGAGCCCGGGTTCATCCCGACCCAGGGAACGTTCTCTTTCAAGCCGTGGGCGGAGGCCAGGACCTTCCAGTCCGCGGAGCTGTTCACCAGGACGGCGGGAACGCCGCCCCGGATCCCGAGGGCCTCCAACAGGCGGAGATTGCGTTCGGCATCGTGCATTTTCCAATCGAAATCGACGAGGTCGGTGAGGAACATCCGCCCCTGGCTGTTGGCAAAGCCGACGCGTTTGGGGATACCGGCCAGAACCGCCAGGAAAGCGCTCCGGAATGACCTGTGCGGGATGACCGCGATGTCGTATCTGCCCCGCAGGTCTTTTCCCCACCGCCAGAGCGAGGCGAATGATCTGTCCTTCCCTTTTTTATCCATCACCAGGACCTCATCCAGATCTTTATTCTCCGTGAAAACGTCCCGCGTTTCAGGCGTGCAGAGGAGGGAAACTTTACAGGATGGGAAGGCCTTTTTAAGCGCGGAGGGAATGGGGGTCGTGAGGACGGCGTCGCCCAGGAACGCGGTCTGGATGATCAATATATTCATTCCTCCGGCGGAAGAACCCGATGGAAAGACTTCGGGGGGCGAGGCCTCGGCCTTGGGAGCCAGGGGCCGGATGGCTTCGATGTAGCGTTCGATGTTGTGCTTCTCAAGCCCGGGCCTGCGGACCTTGCTCCGGACGAAGAGCCGCCGCTCGAAGACGTTCTTGCGGACTTTGAGCTTCCTGGGGATCCCGGAAAAAAGGGAGATGAAGTTGGAGCGGACGTTGTCGTGGAGATCGACCAGGATATCGAACTTCATGGCCCTCACTCGGGACAGGAAATTCAAGAGGGACTCGCCTTTGCCCAGCCGGAGGATGCCGTCGACGGAAGGGTTGCCTTCCAGCACCCCGGCGTATTCCTCTTTGACCGCGGTGAAGACCTTGGAATCGGGCAGGGCTTTTTTGAGGTTCTTATAGACGGGAGTGGTGAGGACCACGTCCCCCAGGGAAGAGAACCGGATGACCAGGATCTTAGGCATCGCCGCCCAGGCGCTTCAAAACAACTTCAAGCGCGGCGCGCGTGGCGCGGCCCCTGAAAGCGTCCACCGAGGCCTTCGCTTTGCGTCCCATCTCCTTCTTCAAACCTGCGTCGGGAAGGATCCTGACGAGGGCGCGCGCCAGGCCGGGAGCATCCTGCACCTGCAGGGCCCCGCCGCCTTCCAGAAGCACGCGGGCGGGATCGCTGAAATTCTCCATGTGGGGGCCGAAGATGACGGGCTTTTCAAAGCCGGCCGGCTCTATGGGATTCTGCCCTCCCAAGGGAACGAGCGATCCTCCCACGAAGGACAGGTCCGAATCCCGATAGGCCTGCAGGAGATCGCCGAAAGTGTCCCAGATGAGGATGTCCCAAGGTCCGCCCCCCCCGCTTGAGCGGCGGGAAGCGGTGAGTTTCTCGGTGCGGGCCCTGGTTTCGATGTCGTTCAACCCGTCCAGGTGGCGCGGAGCCAGGACCAAGCGGAGATCCTTCACCGTCTTGCGGGCTTCCAAGAAAGCGTCCAGGACCAGGGAGACTTCCCCTTCGCGCACGCTTCCCGCGGTCCATACCGGGCCGCCCTTCTGGATCCCCGCCATCGATGCTCCGGAACCGTTGAGATCCAAAGGAGCGAGATCGAACTTCAAATTTCCGGAGACCGAGATGCGTTCTTGCGGTATGCCGGCCCGTTCGAACCGTTCGGCGTCCGCCGCTTCGCGGGCGCAGACGAAATCGATCTTCCTCATCCAGGGCCCGCACATCCAGCGGAAGAACCCGTAACGGCGCGCGCTCCTGGCGGAGATCCTCCCGTTCAAGATGCCCGCGACCGCTCCAAAATCCTTCGCGGCCTTGAGCCAGTTGGGCCAGATCTCGGACTCCAGGAGGAGGACGATCCGGGGACGGAACGCCTTGAAGGCGGCGGCCACGCTCCACGGAAGATCCAGCGGAGAATAAACGACGCGCTCGCCCAGCCCGAGGCGCCGGGCTTCAAGGACCCCGTTGATGGTGGTGCTTGAAAAAACAATCCTCACGGAGGGGATCTCTTTGCGCAGGGCCGTGACGAAGGGGAGCGCCGCCCGGCATTCTCCAAGGCTGGCGGCATGGATCCAAACGGTGTCGCCCTCGGCCGGCTCCAGGGGCTGATAGCGCCCCAGGCGTTCGCCGAGCCCGTCCCAGAAATGTTCCGTGAAAGTCCGCGGATGCTTGAAATAAAGTCCCAGCAGGATGAGCGGAAAGAACGCGAAGAGCGAGAAGTTGTACAGAAGATAGAAGAGCTTTTCTCCCGCGGACTGCTTCATGGCGTCCGCCATGCGGTCGGCGCCGTCCGTCAGGCGGTCCAGCCCGCGCTTGAGCTCTTTTGATTTTTCTTCCAGGGAATCGCTTTTGGCGACGCGCACGGGCGTGCCGTGAGCCACCACGATCCTGTTGAAGGGAAGGGGCAGCCAATAGTCGTCCCACGCGCGGAATATCAGTTTACGGGTGCAGGAGACGGCGACGGGAAGGATGGGCTTGCCGGTCTCCCGGGCAAGATAGAGCGCGCCTTCATGGACCTCCCGCTGCGGTCCGCGGGGGCCGTCCGGCGTGATGCCGACGGATCTGCCCTCTTCCAGCTTTTCTTTCAAGCCCCGGAGAGCTTCCAGGCCGCCGCGGGACGAAGAACCACGGACGGTCTTCATCCCGGACATCTCCACCACGCGGGCGATCAACTCCCCGTCCTTGCTCTTGGAAACAAGGACATAAGCGTCCCAGCCGCGGTACGCCCGGGGCAGGAAGACCTGGCGCCCGTGCCAGAAAGCGAAGATGATGTTGCCGTGTTCTTTGACCAGGCGGTCGCGGGCCTCTTTATCCTTCCAGAGGATCTTGGAAGTCCGCGCCACGAGCGTCAAATATCCCCAGGCGATGCGAGGAATGATCCACTGCGCCGCGCGTTCCACTACTTTTTTGGTTTAACGCCTTTGGCGGGAGTCCAGAAGCAGTAGCGGAGGCCGGTGAAAAATGGGGTGATCTGGCCCGAGTCATTGAGCATGATATCGGCCTTATGGGATGCGAGGACTTGGAGGATGAGAGGCGTCTCCGCGGGAGCGGCGGGCAGCAAAGGGGAAAGGACGCAGCTCTCTTCATCGGCTTCCTCCCCGATGAGCTTCTCTACGAAGTTGAAGGACTGTTCCAGGGATTCCCGGGCCACAGAGTTCCAGAGCGCGCCTTCATAATCGGGGTCTGGTCCCGAAGGGACCTGACCCCCTTCCTTTTTACGGGAAATCCGCTCGATCTCCTGCTCGATGGGCCGGCCCAGGGTGGAGCAGACCACGGAAAGGGAAAGGGACTTTTCGGGGGAGGATCTCCAGAGGTCCTGGAGAGAGGGAGGCGTTTCGGATCTGGAGTAACTCGCGTAAAGGGCGCAGGGGGCGACATGGGGCTGGACTTTGGCGATGAGGGCTTCCAGGTCGGAATCCTGCGGCTCCCGGCCGGACTCGAGCGTGACCTGTTTTTTGAGGTGTCTTAAGACCCCGTAGGGCCGGACGGCGAGTTTATACTTCTTGATCTTTCGGATCATGAGGGGTCATCTTTTTGATTTGATCCGGGTATACTCGAAGATGATGGCGGCGGCGATGCCGATGGTGGAATAGGTGCCCACGATGGCGCCGAAGACCATGGCGAAGGCGAAATCGTGGATCATCTCGCCGCCGAAGAAGAAGAGGGTCAGGACCACCAGGAATACGGTCAGGTTGGTGATGAGGGTGCGGGAGAGCGTGTCATTGATGCTCAGGTTGATGACCTTCTCCAGGGGTTCCGTGCGCAGGAGGCGCATTTTTTCCCTCATGAAATCGAAGATGACGATGGTGTCATTGATGGAATAGCCCGCGATGGTGAGGAGCGCGGCCACCACGGTCACCGTGATCTCCTTGTCCATGATGGAGAAGATGCCGATGGTGGCGAAGACGTCATGGACCAGGGCGACCACCCCGGCCGCTCCCCAAAGAGGCGCGTGAAAGCGGAAACCGACATAGACGATGATGCCCACGAAAGTCAGGAGGAACGCCAGTCCGGTCTGCTTGAACAGGTGCCGCCCGACGGTGGGGCCGACGAACTCTTTTCTCATGATGACGGGTTTCTTGTCCGCGAAGGACTGTTCCAGGGCGGTTTGGATCTTCAACCCCATGTCCTCTTTCGCCTCGCCCTCCCGGGAGAGCTGGGCGCGGACGATGACCCCGTGGCCGGAGACGCTCTGGATCTCGAACGAAACCAGGCCGGCCGCGGTGAGCGCCTTGCGGACATCATCGACGGAAGGGGCGGTCTCGAACTTGACCTCCACCAGGTTCCCCCCCGTGAAATCGAGCCCCCAGCGGGGACCTTTCTTGACGATGAGGGAGACCAGTCCCGAGAGAAGAAGAGCCGCGGAAAGCGCGAAAAAGATGTAGCGCTTGCCGACGAAGTCGATGTTGGTCTTTTTGATGATCTGGATCATATGCTCACCGCGGTGTACTCGCGGTCCTGGAGCCGCCACTCATAATAGGTGCGGGTGACGAAGATGGCCGTGAACATGGAGACGAGGATGCCGATGGTGAGGGAAACGGCGAACCCTTTCACCGGGCCTGTCCCGAACTGGAAGAGGAAGAGGGCCGCGATCAATGTGGTGAGGTTCGAATCGATGATGGCGGTGAATGCCTTGTCATAGCCCAGGTCGATGGCCATGCGCACGGTCTTGCCGTTGCGGATCTCCTCGCGCGTGCGTTCCAAAATGAGCACGTTGGCGTCCACGGCCATGCCGAGCGAGAGGATGATGCCGGCGATCCCGGGCAGGGTGAGCGTGGCCTGGAAATAGGCCATGGCGGCCAGAAGAAGGACAAAGTTCAAAAGAAGCGCGCCGTCGGAGACCAGTCCCGCCCCGCGGTAATAGAAAGCCATGAAAAGCATGACCAGGCATATGCCCACGACGGACGAAAGCACGCCCGCCTGGATGGAGTCCTCACCCAAACTGGGGCCCACGGTCCTTTCCTCGATGATGGTGACGGGAGCGGGCAGGGCGCCGGCCCGGAGCACGGTGGAAAGGAGTTTGGCTTCCTCCGTGGTGAAACTGCCTTCGATGACGGCCTTGCCGTCGGGGATGCGCGTGCGGATGGTGGGCGCCGACTGGACCACGCCGTCGAGGATGATGGCCATGTTGCGGTTGATGTTGGATTCCGTCACCTGGGAGAATATCTTGGCACCGTCCGGACTGAATTCGATGGAGACCTCGGGGTAGCCCATGCCGGCCCCGCCACCGAGCTGGACCTTGGCGTCCACCAGAGAGGAACCGGTCAGTTCCGCCTGGCCCTTGACCAGCCAGACCCGGCCTTCGCGGCCGTTCTTAAGAACATAGCCGGTGGGGAATAGGGAGAGGACTTCCTTGGGAAGGGATTCGGGATGCGCCGCCGCGGAAGAGACGCTGATGTCTTTTTCGCGGAGTTTGGAGACGATGTTCTCCATCTCCGACCCTTCGTGGACGATGCTGAATTCCAATAGCGCGGTCTTGCCGATGAGTTCTTTGGCCCGCTCCGGGTCTTTGACGCCCGGGAGCTGGACGACGATCCACTTGTCCCCCTGGCGCGCGATGAGGGGCTCGGCCACCCCGAACTGGTCGATGCGGTTCCTTAAAATCTCGATGGCCCGGTCCGCGGCTTCGCTGACCGCGGCCTTCTTCTCCTCGATGGTCTTGGCGTCTATTTTACCGGTGTCGAGCTCCAGCACCAGGTGGGTGCCGCCGCGCAAGTCCAGGCCGAGGTTCAAGATGCGGGAAAGGATGGGGTCTTTCATGGCCTCGCGCTTCTCACGCTCCGCGGCGGGAAGCGAATACCAGGCCGCCGTGGGATAGAGGAGGACCGCAGATAGAATGAGGGTGAAGGCGACCGAGAGGATCTTCCAGTGAAGCTTAGTCAAAAAATTATTTGACGTCCAGTTGAACCGCGGGACTGCCGTTGGCGGTCTCCTGCGGATTCAGTTTGTCGGATACGGAGTTCTTGGTGACCTTGATCTTCACGTTGTCGGCGATCTTGAGTTCGATCGTTTTATCGCCCACCGAGACCACGGTCCCATAGATGCCCCCCGCGGTGACCACTTTATCGTCCTTGCGGAGCGCTTCGAGCATCTTCTTGTGCTCGTTCGTGCGTTTCTGCTGGGGGCGGATCATGAAGAAGTAGAAGATGGCGAGCATGCCGAGGATGGGAACGAAACTCATGTACGAAGGCGCCGAGGCGTTCGGCGCTGCGGGTGCGGATGTTTCTGCGTAGGCGTAGGTTGTCATAGGGGAAGATTATATCAAAATTTTTCGAGCTTCGCGCCGGGGTAATAGAATTTAAGGATCTTGGCGTAGCCGGCGCCCTTCTCCGCCTTCCCTTTCGCGCCTTCCTGGCACATCCCCACCCCATGGCCCCAGCCCCTGCCGCTGAACACGAACCCGCCGCCGGACCTTTTGACCTTGTCGATGTGCGCGGAACGGATGATGTTGGCGCCCAGCATGGCTCGGAACCTGGCGGCGCGCAATTTGACCTGTCCGGTTCCGTAGCGGATCAGGACGTTCCCGGCGGAGACGCGGATGGACTTGAGCGGCGGGACCACCACGATGCGGGCGCGGATAAGCGCGGCTGCGATGTCTTCGGCGCTCACCGTGTTCTCCCAGAAGTGGTGCGGCGCTGATCTGCAGAAATCGCAGCGGATGGACCTCAGATAAGGAACGTTCTCGGACCTTTCCCAGACATCGACGGGGTCCAGGGTCCTGCCGCCGCAGTTGGAGAAGAAAAAAGTGCCGGCGGGATTCCCCTTATAAAGGAGGATCTCGTTATGGGTATCCGCCACCGCCCGGTTCGTCCTCTCATCCTCGCTCTCCAACCCGCCGAAGACCTGGCAGTGGACCGTGGAACAGAGGTCGTAACCTTCCGAAGCATGGCGGCCCAGGCTGCGCAGGGCGAAGGTCCGGCTGGCCACGGCCTGGGACTTGAGCGCTTCCGACGGCCAGCCCGCGCCCGCCTCCCGGGGAAGGATGCCTTTCACATAGTCATCCAGTTCGATGTCATCGATGACGTGGACCCCACCCTTGGACGCTTTCCTTATTATAAGGGCGCCGCGGTAGCGCAGGGTGTTGACCGTTAAAAACCTGCCCTTCACGCGGCTCGTGACCCGCACGGGCAGGCGGAACACCTGGCTCTCAGGGGAGATCTTGACGGCCTCTTTGAATCGGAGCACCTTGCCGCTCTGCAGTTCCTTGACATCAAAGCCCCCCTCGCAATCCACCCAGGCGGACGGGGCATTGGTGAGGATAGCAACGAGGAGGGTTTTTAAGGGATCTGCCGGTGCGGCCCGAGCGCCCGAGCAAAGAAGTAAGAGGAAAACAACACCCAGAAAACGTCTCAAGAACATAGTTTGATAAAAGTTAACAGGCGAAGAGTTGTGGCGGATGCTTTTTTAACCCTACTTTTGGGCGTTGTATTCTTCCAATATCTTTTTTGCTTTTATTTCCAGAACGGGGATATCTTTCATGATCGTATCCCAAACGATGTCGAGATTGGCGTCTTCGTAATGATGGATCAACAAATCCCGCATCCGCGCCATGGACTTCCAGGGAATTTCCGGATATTTCTCATAAAAAGCGCTATCAGCATCGCGAAGCCTTTTTGAGACTTCTCCGATGACTTCAAGGCACCGGATCAAAGAGAGTTGGATATTGAAGTCTTTTTGGAATTGGTCTCGGGTAAGAGAACTGCTTTGGGATACGATATGCTTCGAATATTTTAAAATGTCCTCCAGATAACTGGAGATTTGCTTCTTCACAGGATGTCTATTTTCTCATTCATGATCGTTTTGCGTAAGGAGGGTTTAATGAAATCATACTGGACAAGGTCGACCGGACGATGCAGCGCATCCTCAAGGTCTGAGCAGAGGCCGCCCAAGCCGAAGAGCGTCATGCCGAGGGGAGGCTGAATCAAAAGGTCGATGTCGCTTTTAGGGGTTTGTTCCCCCCGGACGAAAGACCCAAAGATGCTAGCACGGGCCACGCCGTAACTCTTTAAGATAGGGATGGTTCTATTCACAATTTCCTGGTCTATCATACCCATAGTATAGCTTCCGAAAGGTGGTTTTTCAATGCGTGACACTACCCCTATTTTAGCAAATTTGAATTTTTTGCCGGAATGTGATACGCTTATCCGAAGTTGGTTGAAAAGCGCAGGCATGTCCTTCTCGTCCTCCTCTGCGTGCTGATGGGGACGGGCCCGGTTCTGTCGGCCGGCCAAAGAGCCCTGCCCTTCCTCCTGATCGTTCCGGGGGCCAGGGCGGCCGCTCTGGGAGAGGCCTTCACGGGAGTGGCCCGGGGCCCCGAAGCCGTCAGCTTCAATCCCGCGGGGCTTGCCGGTGAGACGCGGAAACAGATCTCATTGCAGCACACATTTTTCATCGATGGGATTCTCTACGATAACCTGATCTACCTGCATCCTCACACTTCGGGCACCTGGGCCGCGCAAGCCGGCTTTTTGAGCGTCAAAGGGCTTAAAAAGACCGTCGCGGACCCTACCGTCGCGGACGGATTCGCCGAACGGGGAGACATCTCCACCAACGACATGATGGCCGCCGCCTTCTATTCCAGGAATCTGACGCCGCGCGTGAGCGCGGGCGCGGGCGCCAAGTTCGCCAGGGAATCCCTCCATGACGCCACCGTCACCGCGGCCGCCTTTGACTTGGGGATCCTTTACAGGGACGGGAACCTGCCTCTGGACGTCGGCGTTTCCGTCCAGAACCTGGGAGCGACCGATACTCCGCGCACCTTGAGAGCCGGGTTTTCGGTGAGGAAGAGCAAGACACCCTCCTTCTCCTGGGTCCCTGAGGACAGCATGGCCGCGGTGGATGTCTCCCGCCCCCTCTATGACGGCGACCCCGTGGCCGGCGCCGGCATCGAGATCCCTTTCAGCGGCAAGCGGGTGACGGCGCGCGCGGGATACCGCTACCCTTTGGCCGGCCAGCACCTGGGCCACGCGATGTCCGTCCCCGGCGGATTCGCCTTGGGTTTCGGGCTTGATTTTTCCGGCTGGAACGCCGACTATTCGGCAAGCTCGTTCGGGGAATTGGGGTTGGCCCACCGCCTCTCCTTCTCCATCGGCATCGGCTCATGAACAAAACCGGCACTTCCACCAGCGTCGAACGCGCCTCCAAGTACCTGGACCTGGCGTTCCCCATATTCTTCTTCCTGATGGCGGTGGCCTTCTACCTGCGCACCTACGATTCCGCCCAGGTCAAGATCACCATCCTCCAGATGTGCGGCACCATCCTCGTCGCGCTCTGGTTCTACAAAGTGTTCGAATCCGGCCACTGGCCTTTCAACAAGAACCAGACCCTGATCGTGCTCCCCATCATCGCCATGTTCATCTCCGTCGTCATCTCGTTCATCATGTCCCCCCTGCACTGGGGGAGTTTCGGGGACTTCATCCGGCGGGTCATCTATGCCGGCATCGCCATGATCGCGGTGACGGAGATGACCTCCCTGGCGGACTTCAGGCGCATCACCCAGTGGCTGATCTGGGCCGTGGCCGTGGCCACGATCTACGGGCTCATCCAGTGGATCGACTTCAACTTCTTCCCCCCCGGACCCCCGACGGTGGGGCTGGACAAATTCGTCTGGAGGCGGGCTTTCGGGGTGCGGGTCTTCTCCACCTTCGGCAACCCCAATTTCTACAGCAACTTCCTGGTCATCATGATCCCGGTCATGGTGGCGTCGTATTTGAAGAGCAAAAAATTCTATCTTCTGCCCTTGATCGTTCTCACCCTCGTCAACATCTATTGGACGGGCTCCAAAGGGCCTTTCATGGGCGTCCTGGCCGGCACCGCCGTCTTCGGATTCTTCTTCACCCGGTTCTTCGTCCAGAGCAAGCAGGTGAGGAACATGGTCTTCGGGATCTGCGGCGCCATCATCCTCAGCATGGGGAGCCTCATCTATTACAAGGTCTTCGTCGCGCACGCCGGCCTCACGTCCTTCTCCTTCCGCGTCTACACCTGGCTCTCCACCTGGGAGATGATCAACGCGCGCCCCGTGCTGGGCAACGGCATCGGGACCTTCTGGGTGATCTACCCGGCCTACCGCCGGCCCGCCATCTTCCACATCGAGGGCAAGCACAACACGGAGACCGACCACGCCGAGAACGAGCATCTCGAGGTCTGGATGGACGAAGGCATCGTCGGCATGGGCCTCTGGATCTGGCTCATCTTGAACATCGTCGTCGGCATCTATAAGTCCCTCAAATTCCTGACTTCCCAGCCCACCCGTGCCGGGCCGATCCTCGACCTCTCGAAATTCCCCGAAGAGGCCTACTACATGCTGGGTTTCACCTCCGGGATGCTCGGCATGCTCATCCACAACAACACCGACGTCTCCATGAGGTTCGTCTCTTCCGGCACGCCTTTCTGGCTTCTGGTGGGCTTGAACACCGCTCTCATCATGTACAGCCCTCTCCCCGAAAATCAGGCGGCCCACGCCGGGGCGCCGCCGCTTCCGGAGTCCCCGTCACCCGCCCGCCTGACGATACTCAAGATCGCCCGCGGCCTGGCCGCGGCGGCCACCGTCATCGTCGCGTTCCGCCTCTTGAGGGAATTCGACTGGTGCCAGATGCGGGACGGTTACCGCAACGAGAACGAGGTCCCTCATTTCCTCATCACCTGGGCCTTTTTCCTCATCACCTGGGGAGCTTCCGTCTATTGGTTCCTGATGCTGTCCCTTAAAGCCACGCGCGTCAAATCGGCCGCGGTCCTGGCCCTGGCCACTCCGCTCCTGGTCTGGTTCTGGGGGTTCTTCCTGGGGGACATCAACCACAACCGCGCCATATTCTTTTCCAAGCAGGGCATCTGGTCCAAAGGCGGGGAGTTCGACGCGAGGGTCGCGCAGTTCCCCCCGGAATACCAGCTCATGTACCGCGGCCAGGGGGGCGGGTTCCTCGACGAGAGATCCGCGATGGGCAAGACGGTCAATTTCCTTTTTCCGGAGACCTTCTGGTGGCAGAGGGGGATCGGCGGCGCCCTGGACCACTACTATGAAGTCCACCGCCTGAGCCCTTACTTCATCATGGCCCATTACTTCCGCGGGAACGTTTACAACGACTGGGGTTCCGAATACGCCAACAAAGCTTTGGACGC
>Ga0155847_1049_pt1 | contig 11502 bp, 9 predicted proteins | sample RifCSPlowO2_01_FD_107501 | JGI IMG/M metagenome (GOLD analysis project Ga0155847, IMG submission 107501) | Elusimicrobia bacterium RIFCSPLOWO2_01_FULL_60_11
CCAATTCCGCGGGGATACGGGGCGTTACCTCCAATCCTCGCCCGGTAAAGCGAGCTTGAACCTCTTAAGAATGGTCAGGGAGGGGCTTTTCGTCGAGATCAAATCAGCGCTGGCCCTGGCCAAGAAGACGGGCGCTCCTGTCATCCGGGAGGACATCCGGGTGAAATTCGAAGGGAAATTCCTGGATGTGGGACTGAAAGTGATCCCGCTCCATTCGCCGGAACATCCCGCGCATGACTTCCTCGTGCTGTTCGAAGAGCCGCGCCTTCGCCAAAGGAAGCCCGGGAAACGGGAAAGCAAGGTTTCAAAACAGGAGGCCGGGGCCAGCGAGAACAGCAGTCTAAGACACGAGTTGGACATGACCAAGGAATCCCTGCAGTCGACCATCGAGAACCAGGACGTCACCAACGAAGAACTGAAGTCGTCCAATGAGGAGATCCTTTCCAGCAACGAAGAGCTTCAAAGCACGAACGAAGAATTGGAGACGGCCAAAGAGGAACTGCAGTCCACCAATGAAGAGCTCATCACGGCCAACGAAGAAGTGAAGAGCCGGAACTTCGAGCTCATAGAGTCCAACAAAGAACTTGCCTTTCAAAGCAAGGAGAAAGAGAAGCGGGCGGCGGAGTTGATCGTCGCCAACAAGGAACTCGCCTTTCAGAACAAGGAGAAAGAGAAGCGGGCGGCGGAGTTGATCGTCGCCAATAAAGAGCTTGTCTTTCAAAGCAAGGAGAAAGAGAAGCGGGCAGCGGAGCTGGGCGTCGCCAACAAGGAACTCGCCTTTCAGAACAAGGAGAAAGAGAAGCGGGCGGCGGAGCTCGCACAGGCCAACAGCGACCTGGACAATTTGATCAGCAGCGCGAACGTGGCCATCATCATGCTTGGAAGCGACCTGTGCGTCCGGCAATTCACAAAATCCGCGGAAAGGGCGCTCCATATCAAGGCCGCCGACATCGGGCGCCCCGTCAGCCGCCTTGAACTCGACATCCATGTCCCGGACCTCGAGTCCTTGGTCGCCTCCGCCGTCAAGAGCGGCCGCATCAAAGAGCGGGAAGTCCAGAACAAGCAAGGCCATTGGCACAACATCCAGATCCGGCCGTTCAAGACCGGCGAGGACAAGATCGAAGGGGCGCTGATCGTCTATATCGACATCCAGTCCATCAAAGGCGTCGAGAAGCTGACCCGCAGCCTGAGCGAGCTTGAAGCGGCGCGAAAATACAACCAATGGATCGTGGAGAGCGTCCAGATCCCGCTGATCATCCTCGATCACAATCTGCGCATCATCACGGCGAATCCCGCCTTCTATCAGACCTTCAAGGTCTCCGAAGAGAAGACCGAAAAGCAATCCATCTACGACCTGGGCAACGGACAGTGGAACATCCCCAAACTGAAACAGCTTTTGGAGGATATCCTGCCCCAAAGCAAGGTGTTCAACAACTTTCAGGTGGAACATGTCTTTCCGGACCTCGGGCGCCGGATCATGACGCTAAACGCGAGAAGGCTGGAGCACCAGAACCAGATCCTGCTCGCGATCGAGGACATCACGGACCGCAAGAACATCGAGGGGCTTCTCGCCGTGGAAAAAAGGAACCTGGAAAAAGTCAACCATGAGCTGGACCAATTCGTCCACATGGCCAGCCACGACCTGCGTTCTCCTTTGAGGGTCATCTGCTCCTTTGCGGAGATATTGGAAAAAGATTGCCAGGGTAAATTGAATCCGGAGAGCGTGGATTCCCTTAAACACATCATTTTAGGGACGCAAAGGATGAACGAGCTCATCACCGACCTGTTGACGCTCTCAAGGATCACGAAAGTCGAGAATCCCTATGAACCGGTCAATATCGGAGACCTGATCGGATCGGTCAAAAGGCGGCTGCAGGCCGAGATCGAGCGCAGCAACGCGCTCATCACGACCCACGATTCCCTGTCGGCGGTCGTTTGCTGCTTCGACCGCATCAAAATGAGGGAGGTCTTCACGAATTTGATCCATAACGCGATCAAGTATTCTTCCAAACATTCGGGGGACCGGCCCCAAGTGGAGATCGGGATGACCGGACAAAAAGACCACTATGAGTTCTCCGTCAAGGACAACGGGATCGGGATCGATCCGCGGTATCATCAGCAGATCTTCGACATGTTCAAGCGCCTTCACAGCAAAGACCAGTATGAGGGGACGGGGGCCGGGCTCTACATCGTCAAGACCATCGTCGAAGAGCACGGCGGCAGGGTCTGGGTCGAATCCCAGCTGGGTCAAGGCGCCACGTTCTACTTCACCATCCCCAAGGATTTGAAGGCGGGGAATGAGGGTCCGGCGGAAGCGCTTCAGCTTGCCGGAGTCACAGCATAAATGGATATCCTGCTGGTGGACGACTTCGACGGGGATGCCAAGATCACCCTCAGGGTCTTCAATGAAGGAAGGATCAAGCATACATTCCATCGGGCCGTGAACGGGCAGGAAGCCCTGGATTACGTCCACAACCGGGGAGCTTTTGAGGACAAACTAAAATTCCCCGAACCGGATTTCATCTTGATGGACATCCAGATGCCCGTTTTGGACGGACATGAGGCGTTGAAGCAACTCAAAGAGGACCCGCGGTTCGCCCACATCCCGGTGGCGATGCTCACGACTTCGAGCAGCAGAACGGACATCCAGAAAAGCTTCAGTTACGGCGCCGTGAGTTTCATCACCAAGCCGATGATCTACGACGAATTCACCCAGCTTGTCGATAACTTCAACCGGTACTGGCTGACCAGCAGCAAGCTGCCCTGTGCCCATGCGTAGGAACGATCCGGTCCGATTGAAAAGTTATTTATTCTCTATGGCGATGATGTTGTGCGCGGTCCCCGCGTCGGCTAAAGACAATGAACAGTCGACGGGCAACGCGCCTCCGGCCACGGGGAAAAAGGATCTTTACGAACAGAAGGAGTCGACCGAGACATTCGCCCGGGTACGCCTTCCATTGACTCCCTATTCCATCCCCTGGCTGGGCCTGACGATGGGGATCCCTCCCTATTTCAAAGTCACGCTGAATGCCCCCACGGAAGATTTTGACCAGAAGGGCCTGATCTGGCAGATGGACAAGCCCGTCACGGAAAAAAGCAGGGCTTCCGTGGAGCTCTTCCGCGACCTCTACGACCAGAAATTCTTTCAATTGCAGGATTATCTGGACGATGACGACGTCACGCAGTTGTCCGGGAATGGGAATGAGATCAAAGTGACCAAATCCGCCATCCGCGTTTCCGGGATCAAGGCCTTGTCCATAGACATCGTCAGCAAGATCCAGGACAAGGACGCGCCCTATGACGTGCATTATAAATTCGTGTTGTTGCGGCGGGCAGGACATGTGTTCGTGTGGCGGTTGAGCGCCAACGAGCTGGATTACGCGCCCTTGGCTCCCATTTTCAAGCAGTTCATCGCTTCAATCCGGTTCAAGTAGGGGGAAAATAGAGAATAGAAAATAGACCGGTCGCCGCGGCGACCTCTATAAAAAAACCGCCCCTCAACTGACAGGCGGTTTTTTTATTGCGGGGGTTGGATTTGAACCAACGACCTTTGGGTTATGAGCCCAACGAGCTACCGGACTGCTCCACCCCGCCTGAACATCGTAACATACCCTCTCCTTGAAGTCAAATGGGGGCTCGCAAGGGGCTTGCCTCTCTCGCGCGGGGCGCGCACGCTCGTCATTTTTTCTTAGGGAGCTCAAGTTGGGGCGAACATCCTCCTTCGTCGGCTTAGTCGCCCCACATCTCGCTCCAGAGGAGTTAGAACGAAAAAATTCCTCGCTTACGGCGCTACGCGAATGCGTTCGATAGGCAACCCCTTGCTCGCCCTGCCGCGGGCAATTCGCCGCCACCCCTTGCTCGCCGGGACAGCTAATATGGTGTCACAATTTGTGACACCATGGCATTAGCTTACAAATACCCTAACTTTAGGGGTCCTACGACGGGACGGTTTGGATGACGCGGATGGCTTTTTTAAGAGCCCGCGAATGATGTCAAAAAGGGAATGAATATGATGATCATGACCTTCGACCCGTTGTTCCAATTCGTCGAGTTTCTTAAGGATATTCTTGTGTCCGGAAAGCATCTCCCGGATTTTATTGAAAGCCCGCACCACGAATATACTTACTTGGACCGCTCTTTTGGTATTGAGAATGCTCGCGATCATGATTGCCCCATGCTCCGTGAAGGCATAGGGAAGATGTCCGCCCAGGCTTTTTATTGATGGTATCGCAAATTGCGATACCAAGATTTCCGTTTCATTCTTTGTCAATCGGAACATGAAATCTTCCGGGAAACGCTCCTTATTCCTTTTTACCTGTTGCCGGAGCGGTCTAGTTTTCACTCCATAAAGGTCAGCCAAGTCACGGTCCAGCATCACCTTATGCCCCCGTATAATGAAGATTTTGCTCTCGATTCCTTTGTGACTCATGATCTCTTTGTTCATAAATTCCTCCTTTAGTTTTTGCTATCCCAATGATACCGCCAGCCGACCAGCTTGGGGGAGGGGAATTATGTCAACCTGTGTAGAATTGCTGCTCAAAAATCACTTATTTTCAACTTGGAGTGGGGTAGGGGGAAGTGGTATGATTTTAAAATATATCAATGACATCGTGCGAGAAGCATTGAAGTAATGATAGGGGATGTAATAGGATGTCAATAAAACATGTTCCAAGCGTTTTAATAACCACACTCATACTGCTTTGTCCAATTTTTACGACACTGTTATATTCTTCCGAATCAAATGGTATCGCTCACAAATGCAAAGTCATATTTGTACATGGCTATATGGGCGATCCTAACACATGGTTAAATGACCGTACCAATGCATTCTGGCCGGAAATGTTTACGATGGACGAAGACTTAATTGGAATGAATATAGCTGTTAGCACATATGGATATGAAAGTAATAAAAATGACAAAACGGCTCTTCGACTGGACGTTCTTTCAGAAAATTTTCAACACTACCTCAAAGAAATTTCTTACGCGGACAATCCAGAGCAAATATATATAGTTGCGCATAGCTATGGTGGACTTGTTGCAATGGGCGCACTTGACTTGCTCTATGAGAAGGACGAGTCAAAAAAGATATTTGAAAAAGTGAGGGGAATTTTTTTGATAGCAAGTCCCTTTGAGGGGCGCCATATTTCAAAATTGGTAAAAGTTAAATACAAAAACGCACAGATATTTGACACTGATAAGGATGCACTATATTCAAATGGAATCAGAAGAAGATGGAAAAATATATTTAAAAACACGAGGATAAAATGTGACACTAGACCTTCAATTTATTCTTATGGGGAAGGAAAAAGAACATGGGTATGGGGGATTCCTCCCTATTGGGGCAAGTTAGTACCAACGAATTCTATGTTATTGTCTGGGATTGATGAATTTATTGAATTTGAAGACAAAGATCATAATTCAATCGTCAAGCCCGCTGATAATCAAGATGAAGTTTATCGTCGGGTGAAAAATATGATCATTGAAAACGGAAGTGGAAGACGGTCATTAATCTCCAATTCAAGAACAATTTCTGTGTCAATACCAGTTGAAATTACGTCCATGGATACCATGCTGTTTGAGGAGTACTTTAAGCGTCGTTTCTATAATCCGGCAGTTTGGTGGAAAGGTTTATTGTCAACGCGACCACAATTAAAGGAGGCGGTGTATACAGATGAAGTTGATGAGTTATTGGCGGAGCTGATTTTGATGAGCATTGTTGTTGACTATGCCTCAACTTTTTTCTCATATTGGGATATTGAACATATGGAAAAATTGAAATATGCAGACGAAGCAACACATGTCAAGCGAGTATATGGGTCCTCTATAAGAGACGGCAAAAACATCAAAGTTACCGAAATAATGAAATTGATGAATGATATTAATACCTTTGCACGAATCAAAGTAGGGTTTTCTGTCGAAACCGATAATTATGGATTAGACATATATTCTCCTGGTCAAGAACCTCATTACTTTTTCCCGCGAGACGATTTTGATGTATCATTCCCGTTAAAGACTACGCTTTCCTTCTCTAAAATTGGACCTCCCAAGAAGCTATTTATGACGCCAAAAAGTCAGTACGAAAATGTTATGTCTCTTGTAAATCCTTACATGAGTGTGAAAGTTATTATCCGGCCGGCTGGTGTTGGGGCGTTTGGTAAAAGACTAGCAAAGTTTTATGGTGTAAGTTTTTATGATTCCAGGTACATGAACCACAACTATGAAATTGAGGTCCAAGAACAACATGATGAATTGATGGATGATACAAAGGTAATGAAAAGTTATAAGAGATGGTACGACAATTTTTATCAATTAATCAAAAAATATGACTGGAGTGATGTTGTAAATAGTTTTGATGATGCAGAAGATCGCTAGTCAATTATTTTTGCATTTAGTATGATGACCGTCGAAAAATGCTATGTAGTCAGTTGTTAATGTGATCGACTCGTACGTCTCAACTGAAAGTTAATTATAAGGTCAAAATGAAACTGACGCGCAATAGCTGGATTCTGCTGGGCATCCTGGCCTTCGGGGCTTTCGTCAGGTTCTGGGGCATCGGCTGGGGGCTTCCCTATGAATACCAGGCGGAAGAATACAAGATCATCAAGTACGCCTTCCGGATGGGCAGCGGGGACCTGAACCCCCATTTCTTCGAATACCCCTCCCTTTACCTCTACTTCATGCTCTTCCTCTTCGGCCAATACTACCTCGTCGGCCGCCTCTTCGGGCTTTTTGCGACGACCCATGAATTCGCCCTCTCCTTCGTCAAAGACCCCACGCCCTTTTACCTCATGGGCCGCGTCTCGGAAGCCGTCTTCGGGGTGGTCATCCTCTACATCGTTTACAGGATAGGCAAGAGGTTGTTCTCCGAGAACGCGGGGCTCTGCTCCGCCTTGATCGTCGCCGCCCTCCCCAACTTCGTCTACCTGGGCCACATCGTCAAGGGTTACATGGGCATGATCCTGCTCCTCCTCCTGGTCTTCTGGAACATCATCAAAGCGGCCGAGGAAGAGGATAAAAAAGCCTACCTTTGGGCCGGCGCGCTCCTCGGGCTGGCCGTTTCCACAAAGTATACTGCGGCGCCATTCGGCATCGTCATCCCCCTGGCCTATTTTTTCTTCTCCAAAAAGATCCCTTTCAGCACTTTCGTCCTGTCCCTATTGCTGATCCCCGCGCTCTTCATCATGACCACGCCCTATGCCGTGATCACCCCCTCAGAGTTATGGAGGGACTTGGGCGGCAACATCCATGTCTATTCGAAATTCAGCGGCCAAGAGACCTCTCTCTTGTCCCGCTTCGGGCTTATCTTCGAGAGGTTATTCCTCTACATGGGGGATGTGCATGCTCCCGCTCTCTTGGGCGGATTCTGCACCGCCGGGTTCCTCTACTCCATGTTCCGCTGGGAGAAAAAGCATCTCCTGGCCCTCGTCCCCATCGCCGCCTACCTTTTGATGGTGGGGAACTACAACCACCCCGCCGCGGGCTACCTCATCCAGGTCATCCCCATATTCGTCATCTGGGGCGTCCACGGGATCTTCACATTTTGTTCCAGGCAAAGGAACGCCTTGAAGCTCGCCGTTCTGCTTGTCTTCGGGTTCGCGATCGGCTGGAACTGCTGGGAAGGGGTCAGTTACGCCTATTCTTTCACCGTCAAGGACACGCGGACGGAAGCCAAGGAATGGATCGACGCGAACATCCCCGCGGGCAGCAAGATCCTGATCGACTCCAAGGTCGACATGCCGCCTCTCCTGATGAGCTACGCCCAGCTCAAGAAATTCCACGATAAAGCCATTGAGATGAACAACTATAAGAAAGAATACCTTGCCCTCCAGCTCGAGGCCCATCCGGGGGAGGGACACGGCTATGAGATCCTGACCCTCCAGAAAGATTACCGCCAGATCGGCTCCCTTGAACATCAAGTGAAGGACGTTCAGGCTCTCCAAGACCTCCAGCCCGTCAATGGAGACCTTAAAGCATTGAGGAAACAAGGGGTCCAGTATGTGATCTATAATGAAAGCGTGGTGCACGGTAGTGTCCTCAGGCACGATGAGGGAATCGAGGATTTTTACCGTGCCTTAGACAAAGAGGCCATACCTTTGAAAGTTTTCAATCCTCGGTTTCGAATCTATCACGCTGCTACTATCCGCATCTATAAGCTTTGATGTCCGGTCGAACCAAATCCGTTCTCGCCGTCCTTCTGTTCACAGGCCTCTTGATACGTCTCTTAGGCGTCCATTGGGGACTCCCAAGCAAGTCATTGACCCTGGCCAGTTATCATCCGGATGAAGCTTTCGTTTTTCAGTCGTTGGAGAACATTCAAAAGACCCGCTCTCTCAACCCCGGCTGGATCGGCCTGCATTACGGCACTTTCCACTTTTATCTTTCCGGCGTCCTGCTCCTGGCCGCCAAGGTCTTGGGTCTTATATCCCTGGGCTCGCGGGACTGGATGCTTGCGAACCTGGGCGAGGCGGACAAGATGTACCTGGTCATCCGCTATTTTTCCGTCTTCTGCGGGGTCCTCGCCGTCTATGCCGTCTTTCTCTTGGGTCGCAAGGTTGCTGATACGTCCGTCGGCCTTTGGGCCGCGTTCTTCACGGCTTTTTCCCCGATACTCATCGAGATATCCTACTTCGCCAAGCTGGACGCCCTTCTGCCCGCCCTGGTCGCTTTCCTTCTGCTTGTTTCCATGGATTATCTGGAACGGCCCAGCCGCAAGAACCTATGGCTCTGCGGCATCCTGGCCGGCCTTCTGGCTTCGACCCGCTATAACTGCGGGGTGATGCTCTTGGTCCCTGTCTACGCGCTCTGGCAGAACAGGCGCGGTGACTTTCTCAAAAAAACGGCCGTCCTTGCCTCTGCCGCTCTCATCGCTTTCATCCTCACCACGCCCTACGCTCTGTTGGACATCGGCACTTTCATCAAGGGCCTGGACCATATGTGGAACCTCTTTTCGTCCGGCTCCCCGCGGCAGGAATCCCGCCTCATGGGGATCGGCCAGATCCTCTTCACTTTCTTCCCCTTTGCCGCCGGCTGGCCGGCTACTCTCTTGTTTTTCCTGTCCGTGGCCCTTGTCCTCATCAGAAAAATGACCCTTCAGGAAAAGATGCTGGCCCTCTCCTTTGCATCCTTCTTCGTCCTGGTCTCGTTCTCCGGCATCCGCTTCACTTACTACATCATTCCCTTGATGCCCGCCTTCGCGGTGTTCCTGGGTCTGGGATTGAAAACCCTGAGCGAGCGCCTGCCAAGACCCGCGGCCGTGGTCTTGGCGTCGCTTCTCATCCTGGCGCAGGCGGGATACAGCTGGGCCTATTCCAATCTATATTCAGGAGTGAACACTCGGGAAGCTGCGGATGCTTGGATAACCAAGAACATTCCCCAAGGGGAGACCATCGGCATGCTCCGGAGCTATTTTTGGACTCCGGGTCTCCTGCGGCAGAAAAGTCCGCCGTATCGAATGGTCAAAGGCGGTGACGATGATTCCAGCCTCTCGGATGCGCTTTCCAACCTGAGCCGGACGAAGGACCTGCCCGCCTATTTTCTGCTCAGCGACATGGAGACCAACATCCTCAACGGCTTTTCCGGAACCGACCTCTCAATTCCGCAAGACCTCGCGGTCTTCTTGAGCCGCTACGAACGGGTGGCCGCCTTTGAAAGAGAGCCCGAGATATTCGGGGTCGCCGTCTGGAAGCGCACCGCGCCCTTCGACCTGCGCCGCGCCAACCCGGCCTTGTGGCTCTATAAGCTCAAGGACCGCAAATAATGGATTACCGCGATGCCCAGACCGGCACCACGAAGGATTATTTCTGGTTCGAGGCCAAGGACGGCCTGATCGAGGTGCTTTTCGGGAAAGTGAAGGGTCAGGGACCCTTGAAGATCTTGAACCTGGGAGCCGGGACAGGCAGGGACATCGAGATCGTCAGGCGCTTCGGGCAGGTCTATGTTGTGGACATCGACCCGAGGGCCTTGGACCTCATCCCTGACGAGCTTGTGGTGGAAAAGAAGGCGGTCGACGCCCGCTCCCTGCCTTACCCGGACGGGTTCTTCGACCGGGTGGCGGCTTTCGACGTCCTGGAGCACATCGAAAAAGATGAGGAGGCCATCCGTGAGATCCGGCGGGTCCTTAAAAAGGGCGGCTCCTTCATCTTCACCGTGCCTGCCTTCCCGTTCCTTTACAGCGCCCACGACAAGGCGCTCGATCATTTCCGCCGCTACGACAGGAGGGCCCTCGAGGGCCAGTTGAGCGGTTTCGATCTCATCGAGACGGGCTATTGGGTCTGTTCCTTGTTCCCTCTCATCGCGGCTTTCCGGCTCCTCAAACGCAATGACCCGGCTCCCAAGGTGGGACTCCTCCCTCTCCCCCGGGCGGTGGACAGGTTGTTCTTTTACCTTTTGAAGGCCGAGAACCGGCTCATCGAGAAGGGGGTGCATCTGCCGTTCGGGGTGACCCTTTACGGCATCTGCCGGAAACCGTGAGCGCGATAAAAATGTTAATATATTCGCAGATTGCCTCGGCACTTTTATCTTATTCCTTCTATTTTAAGGAAAAGTGCCACGGCAAATACTTAAGAGGTTTTTTGTTGCCGAGGCACTTGTTGCCCTAATGCTATTAGATTAAGGATCAAGTGCCTTGCGGCAAATGCTTAAGAGGTTTTGATGGTTCTGCCGAGGCACTCATTGCCCTGATGCTAGCGAATTAAGGAGTGAGTGCCATGCGGCAAATTCTTACGAGGTTTTTTAAAGGATTTTGCCGAGGTAGCTCAACTGGTAGAGCAATCGCTTCGTAAGCGATAGGTTGTGGGTTCGAGTCCCATCCTCGGCTAGCTCGATTGCGGTCTATTGCTCTATTTTCGATTTTCATGACAGAACATAACGGAAGCAGCGCCAAATCCAAGCTCTTCGACCTCTATTCGAAGGACGGCTACGTCAACGCCTTCCTCCACATCCGCTGGTGGCACGCCTGCCTGGAGAAGGTGGCCGAGCTCGTGCCCAAGAAAGGCACCATCCTGGACCTGGGCTGCGGCTACGGCATCATGTCCAACTACCTGGCCCTGCAGTCCCCCGAGCGCAAGCTCCTGGGGGCGGAGCTCTCCGACCGCAAGGTCAAGTACGCCAGGAAAGGCGTGCCCAACGTCGAGATATTGAACGAGGACATCACCAAGCTCAAGCTTCCGCCCTGCGACGTCATCATGTTCCTGGACGTCCTCCACCACCTGCGCTCTTTTAAGGAGCAGGAGGAGCTTTTGAGATACTGCATCGGCCTGCTCGCGCCGGGGGGGATGCTCCTGGTGAAAGAGATCGACAAAAAACCCCTGTGGAAATTCTTCATCACCGCCTGCGTGGACAATTCCCTGTACCCGGGCGACCGCTTCTACTTCCGCGAAGAGAAGGACATGATGGCTCTTCTGCGGGGCCTGGGGCTCGAGGTGGAATTCCACCCCATCCACCAGGGCAGGCCCCTCTCTCACGTGGTCTACACCGCCCGCAAGAGATGATCCCACTACCTGA
>Ga0155847_1015_pt1 | contig 11470 bp, 10 predicted proteins | sample RifCSPlowO2_01_FD_107501 | JGI IMG/M metagenome (GOLD analysis project Ga0155847, IMG submission 107501) | Elusimicrobia bacterium RIFCSPLOWO2_01_FULL_60_11
CGCCGGATTAAAAAGATCGGAGGATGTCCCGATGGTCTCCGAGGTCCCCAAGGCCAGAAAACCCGCCGGCTTCAAGGCGTAATGGAAGATCGGGATGACTTGCTTCTGCAAGGACTGCTTGAAATAGATCAGGACATTCTTGCAGCTGATCAAGTCCAGGTTGGAGAACGGGGGGTCCTTGCCGAGGTCATGCTTCGCGAAGGTGCACATCTCGCGGATGGTTTTGTTGACCTGATAATGAGGACCGACCCTTGTAAAAAAACATTTAAGGCGTTCCGCGGATACGACCGCGGCGATATCTTCGTTGTAAAGCCCGGCGCGGGCTTTTTGAAGGGATTCTTCATCGATGTCCGTGGCGAATATCTGGATCGAAGGGGTTCGGGCCTTTTTGCTCACGGCTTCCAGAAAACAAATGGCGATGGAATAGACCTCTTCCCCCGTAGCGCACCCGGGGACCCATATCCGGATGGGCTCCCCGTTGGAATGACGCCCCATGAGTTTTGGGATCACCCCCACTTTCAGTGCCTTATAAGTTTTAGGGTCGCGGAAGAAGCTCGTCACCTTGATCAGGAGGTCCTGATAAAGGGCTTTCAATTCGTCCGGCTTCTCCCGGAGAAGTCGAGCGTACTCTTGATGATCCTCGATCTTGGCAAGCGCCATGCGCCGGGCGATGCGCCGTGAGATGGTGGTATTCTTGTACTGAGAGAAATCAACGCCCTTTGCGCTCCGGACCAATTGGAGGATGCGTCCCGACCCGTTCTGGCCGTCGGCCGATAGCGGCGGGATGGGCTCCTTGCTTGAAGAGTGGAGCGCGATCTTCACGAGCTCTTGGGCGATGCCGTCCACGGGGAGGACGAAATCGACGGAGCCCGTGGCGATGGCGCTGCGCGGCATGCCGGCGAATTTTGCCGTAGCCTCCTCCTGGGCAAAGGTGATTCCTCCGCTCTCTTTGATCCGCGCCAGACCCGATGTCCCGTCGGTCCCGGTCCCCGAGAGGATGATACCGACGGCCCGGCTGCCGAGTCGGGCCAAGGAGAGGAAGAAATGATCCACGGGCATGTGCAATTCGCGGGGTTCGAGCCGGGGCACGAGCTTGAACGCTTTGTTTTCCATGCTCATGCTCACGTTCGGCGGAAAAACATAGACGCGGTCCGGCTCGACGCGCATGCCGTCCGTCACTTGATCGACCGGCATCTTCGTGGCTCTGGCGAGAAGGCTGGCGAGGATGCTTTCACGGGTGGGATCCAGGTGCTGGATGACGACAAAGGCAAGCCCCGTGTCGGACGGAAGGCTTTTAAGCAGTTGAAGGATGGCTTCCAGACCGCCGGCGGAAGCCCCGATGCCGACGACGGGGAACAGGGATGGAGCAGGTCTTGGAGGCCGCGCTGTGGATTCGCTTGGGGAGTTTCTGACTTTGGCGTGCGACTTTTTCATTTCATTCAATGAACTTCGACTTTCCCTATATTATACATCATTATCCCCTCCCGGTCCTGTGGTATTTTCCCTGACATGAAGTCCAGGGTCTGGCCTTATAGTCGGCAGGCATGTGATTTAATAGGATTTCAACCATGGTCAACCTGCTCCTGATCGAAGACAGCGAAGCCGACGCCAAACTGGTCCGCAAATGCCTCTCCGAGGCCGGGAGGCCCGACTTCGTCGTCAAACGCGTGGACCGGCTTTCCGCGGCCCTGGGGCACCTCGAAGAGGAAACGCCCGACGTCATCCTGCTCGATCTTTCGCTCCCCGACAGCCTCTGGTATCAGACCTTTGAAGCCCTGCGGGACAAGACCGCGCACATCCCCATCGTCATCCTCACCGGCACCCGCCATGAGACACATCCCGCCGAGACCATCCGCCATGGCGCCCAGGATTATCTGATCAAAGGGGAGATGGAGCCCCGGACGTTCACGCGCACCATCCTCCATGCCATCGAGAGGCAAAAAGCCCAGAACGACCTGCGCGGGCTGAACTCCAAGATCCAGCGCAACCTCACCGAAGGCGAAAAGCTCATCCGATTCAGCCAGGCGATCAACGCGGCCGGACAGTTCGAGGAGTTGTCCAAACTGCTTGAGATAACCATCCCGAACTTGTTCCAGATGGAGACGTTCTCCCTGTTCCTCATCGAAGAAGAGACCCGGGTCTTGAAGCTTTTGAGCCACAACCACGCGGAATGGAAGGACTTGAAGTCGCCCTTCGTCATCCCGGAGGACGACGGGCTCATGTGGCACGCCGTCAAGCTCGGCAATCCCATCCACCTGGACCGGTTTTCCATGAGCCGTTTCGCCTCCCGCGCCGAACGGAAGAGATATGAAAAGGACAGCGCGGTGATCCTTCCCCTGACGGCAAAGAACATCCCGTTGGGGGTCTTGAACCTGAACGACCCGTTGGAGCAGGGATTGTCCGAGTCCAACTTGGCCAACATCATCCGGGTCTCCCATCACTTGTCCCTGGCGATCTACAACATGAACCTTCTGCGCCGCATCGAGAACCTGACCGTCACGGACGAGCTCACTCAGATCCATAACCGCAGATACCTCTGGCAGGGCCTTTACCGGGAGATGGAGGCCTACGAGCGGCACCGGAGGCCTTTTTCGATCCTGATGATCGACCTCGATCATTTCAAGAGGGTCAACGACCTCTATGGGCATACCGCGGGCGACCGGGTGTTGAAGAAGACCTCCGAATTCCTCGCCGCGCAGCTCCGGAGCGTGGATTTCCTCTGCCGTTTCGGGGGAGAAGAGTTCATCGCGGTCCTTTCCGACACCTCCGGGGAGTCCGCGCTCAATCTCGCGGAGAGGATCCGCAGGAACTATGCCGCGCAGAAGATATTGATCGACAAGGACAGGGTGCTCAACATGACCATCAGCGTCGGCGTGGCGGAATGTTCGAAAAAAGAGAAGGTCACGGACCTGATCGACCGGGCTGACCACTCGCTCTATGAAGCCAAGAAAAGCGGGCGCAACCGGTGTTCGTTCAAGAAGATCATTTGACATCGATGTTGACGCCTAACCGCCCCCCCACCATGGGCCAGACCTGAAGGAGAGAGATCACAATGGCGGTCAAGAGCGGGCCCACGAAGACCCCCAAGATGCCGAACGCGCTGATGCCGCCGAAAATGGCCACCAAACTGACCAGGGGATGCATGTCCCCGTGGCCTTTTAAGATCAAGGGACGCACGACATTGTCCACTACGCTCGCGACCATCCCAAAACAAACCATCGCGACCGCAAATCCGGCATGCGCGTGAAGATAAAGATAAACGGCCCCCGCCGCCCAGATGGGAACAGGGCCTATCACCGGCAGCCAGGCCAAAATGAAGGCGGCCCCACCCGCCAGAAAGGCCCCCGGCACTCCCAGGGCGAGGAACCCTGCCATCACGATGACGGCTTGAGCCGATGTCGCGGCCAGGTTCGCCAGGACCACCGAGATGGCGGTGTTCTGGACGGATTCTATCAATCTCTCCCGCAGGTCCTCTTCCATGAACAGCATGTCCATGAACCAGGCGATGAACCTTTTCCCGTCGATCAGCAAGAAGAAACAAGCCAGGGATGACAGGAGCAATTGCAGGAGCATCTTGGGGAGGTCCGAGAACCAGGCCAGGATGGCCCCCGTCCCGGTCTTCAAGACGCCCTGGATGCCGCTTCTGGCCTGCGCCCCCGCGATGTCAAAATCGCTCAGCATCGATTTAACGGCCGTCAGGTGGGTGATGTATTGGGATATGGAGAGGAACGAGAGCCCGCTGTCATCGGATAATCTCTCGCTCAGGACCAGTCCCTGTTTGACGGCCACGACGGTGAACGCGAAGAGCGGCACGATGACGAGCACGATCATGGACAGGGTCACGGTCAGGGCGGCGGTCTTCGGGTTGTATTTTTTTCGGAGCAGGAATTTATAGGCCGGGCTCGTCAAAAGTGCCAGGATGCCGCCCATCAAAAGCGCGAGCATGTACGGCACGATCATCGCCAGAAGAAAGAAGACGAAGATCGCCAGCAGGCATACGAAAGCGATGACGGAAGTGCGGCTTTGATTCGTTGCGTTCATGCGCTCGGCCATCAGGCATTTTGCGACTCGAGTTCCCTTGATGTCGCCGCTTCGAGCCTTTCTGAGACCACCCTCCAATCGACGGCTTTGAGGAACGCGGCGACATAGCCTTCTCTCTTCAGACCATAGTCCGCCAGATAGGCGTGCTCGAACAGATCCATGACCAGAAGGGGGACGCTGCCGGTCAGATTCCCCCCGTCGTGCTCATTGACCCAGATGTTGAAGAGCCGGTCCCCGAGAGGATCGTAGCTCAGGAGGGCCCACCCGATCCCCCGGATCTTGCCGATGTTCTTAAAACTCTCCTCCCAGCTCTTTTCCGTTCCGAAATTCTCGGAGATCTTGATCGAAAGGTCGTTTCCCTTGCCTTCCGGACCGTCCTTGACCATGTTCCCGAAGTAATATTCATGCAGCCGCATCCCGTTGAATTCCCACCCGAACCGCCTTTTGTCTTCGGAATGTTCACTCTCATAAAGTTTGTTGGTGTTGGCCACATACCCCTGGTAGAGGGTGAAATGGTCCTTGAGCAGTTTATCGCTGAACCCGCTCGTCCCGAGCAGCCGGTCGAAGTCCACGGGTTCGTATTTCACGGGTCAGTCCCTGGAGCGGCCGATGAGCAGTCCTGTCAGCAGGCCCACGGCCAAAGCCGCTCCCGCCACCTGCCAGGGATGTTCGTGCACGATGTCGTCGACATTTTGAGATTTCTCTTTGACGGCATCGGTGACCTTCTCCACGCGCTCATGGAAGGATTCGATGGTGTTTTCCAGCAAGGCCTTGGACTTGTCGGAAAGGACTTCTCCGGACTTGGAGAAGGCGCCTTTCAAGTTATGTTTCAGGTCTTCCAATTCTTTTTTGATCTCATGGACGAGTTCCGCGTTATTGTTCTTCATGATTGTCTCCTTTTGTTCAAGAACCGATCGATTCGCCCGTCACCACCATCTCGACGCGGCGGTTCATCTGCCGGCCTTCGGCCGTCGCGTTGGAATTCATGGGCTGGGTCTTGCCGAACCCGCGGGACACGATGGAATTCGACGGCACGCCCTGGTTCACGAGGTAATCGCGGACGGTCTGGGCGCGCTTTTCGGAAAGGTCCTGGTTGTAGGAATCGCCTCCGACGTTGTCGGTATGCCCTTCCATCTCCAGCTTCAATCCGGGGTAGGCCAGGACGATGCCGGCAAGCTTCGCCAGCTTCTCGCGGACATTCGGCCGGAGCTCATTGCTTCCCGTCCGAAAAAGGACATCGGACATGTTCACGACCAGCCCCCGGGCCGTGTCGCGGGTCTGGAGGATGAGGTTGAATTGCGCGAAGAGCTGGGCGCGCAGGGCGGCTTTTTCTTTTTCCGCCTGCAGCTTGACGTCCTTCACTTCCATATCGGATTTGTCCTTGGCGATCTCGGCCGATGTCCTGGCCGCTTCCGCCGCTTCCTGGCCTTTGGCCGCTTCCGAGGCCTTGTTCTTGGAGTTCGCGATCTGGTCCTGCGAGATGCGGCGCTCGGTCCCCAAAGCCAATTCCGCCTGCGTCTTCACCGCGATCAGACGGCTCGCTTCGGCGCTTTGGACGGCTTCGCGGGCGGTCATGTTCCTGCTCTTCTTGCCCCCCTTCGTGTTCTCGGCCTTCCCTAATAGGGTCTGGGCATTGTTGAATTCGGCCACGGCGTAGGTCTCGGCGCCGGCCGCTTTGGCGATGCTCACAGCGTTCCTGGCCTGGGTGACCACGAAAGGCGTCTTGACATCCATGGGCCTGGCCTCATCGGACTGGGACATATGCAGAACATAGGAACCTTTGGCGAGCAGCTCATACTTGGCGTCGATCGATTCGATCTTCGCCGTGGTGCCTTTGCGGATGGCGTTCTCCATGACCACGACATTGCCGGGCTGTGAGACCGCGAAATAGGGCTCCGCCGTCACGATCAAACTCATGGCCTGCAGAGGCGTGGTCGCCTTAAGATTGGATTTGCCGTTCTTCACGATCAGTTCCCCGAGGTTCGAGGCGCGTCCATCGGGAGAAATGGCCCAAAGGACATAGGTCAGGTATTCGCGGCCGAACTGGGAAGGCGGCGTCAGATTCTCAAATCTTGCTTTGACGGACATCGTGCCCGCCTTGTTCCTGATCTCAGCGGACCCCTGCGCGTTGGGGATGAGAACGGTGCCTTTGAGATCGATCATCACAAACCCCTTGAGGTTCCTGTAGTTGATCGCTTTGGCCGGACTTTGGACTATCGCGACCTGGTAAAGCGGCGCTTGGACCGGCGTTTCGGCTTGGATGGGGGCTTGCATCGCCGATAATGCGGTCAGGCAGAGAAGGGTCTTGAATGCTTTCATGAGGTACCTCCGTTGGGTTAATTGCGTTCCTGCATCCTTATATTAGAAGAATCCGCCGCGACCGCATATCAGGGATGAGGACTATATTCCCCTACGCCAAACCCCTATATCGCCCGCCTGGCCGAATGTCTATAATGAATCATGAATAAAATCCTGACGGCGTTCGTTCTTGCGGCATCCATCCTCCCCCCCTTCGCCGCGGCTGCCGAAGAAACCCCGAGCGCTCTCCCGACCCCCCGCGGAGGTTCTGTGTACCGGATCAATCCGGCCATCGATTTTCCGGTGTTGGGCGCGGCAGCCCTGGGCGCCATCGTCCCTTTGTTCATTGAGCCGCAATTGATCCATCGGAAATGCCCCTGCGATCCCAATGACGTCAATTCCTTCGACCGTCCCGTCATAGGAAATCACGATGAAACGATCGGCAAGATAAGCCATTTTACAGTCGCCTTGGCCGTGGCGGCTCCCCTTGTGCTCGACGGCGCGGACCAGGGATTCAACAAAGCTTTTGCGGAGGATCTCATGGTGTATGTCGAGGTGCTCTCCCTCAATACCTCTTTGAGCCATATCGCCCGCTATGGGGCGCAGAGGCCGCGGCCCGTCGCTTATGAAGTCAGCCCTCCCGAGATCCGGGCCGGGGAATTTTTGTCCTTTTATTCCGGGCACAACGCGTCGGTCTTTGCGGCCTTGAGCGCGGCCTCCATGACCTACGGGTACCGCTACGGGCATAAGGCCTGGCCGTGGGCGGTGACCGCCGTTTTGGGCCTGGGGGAGTCCGCCATGCGGGTGGCCGCGGGCCGTCATTTCTATACCGATGTCATCATGGGGGCCGCCATGGGGACCGCGGTGGGGACTCTGGTCCCTTACCTTCACAGACGCTACCGTAAATCAAGTTTGACGCTTGCGCCGACCCCGGACGGATCCGGCGCGCAGCTCGTGTGGCGTAAAAGATTTTAAGCGGGGTTCAGAGTTTTGACGAAGGCCAGGATCTCGCGGAGCGCTTCGGCGGGCTTGTCTTGGAGCAAAAAATGGGGAGTATCCAGGCCGACGAGTTTCGCCTTGGGATCGGCTTTACGGATGTCTTCACGGCAGTGATCCGCCAGGAGCCAGTCCCGCTCGGCATAAAGGCACAGGACCGGGACATCGCAATTCTTCAGGTCTTCGAACGCTTCCACTCCCAAAGCATCTTTGAGACGGGCCGCGCGGACGCGGGGTTCTGCCTGCACGAGGGCCTTCACCACCAGCTGGATGAGTTGTTCCGAAAGGCCCTGCAGCTTCATCATGCTTTTCGTGAGGAACCGTGTCCAAGAACGGCGGCAAAGATAAGGGCCGATCAAGAACCGTAACAGGTTTCCGATCCGCCCTCTGGGCCGGCGGACATAAGTCGCGCTCAAGACCAGGCCGCGCAGCATCAAGGGATGTTTGGCCGCGATCAGGACCCCGAGCGGCCCGCCGTAGGACTCCGCGATCAGGACATAAGGCTCACTGACGGGTAACCGCGCGGACACATAGGACTCGAGCTCCTTATAGTCCAGGATGCGGTCCGCCGGGTAAGACAACACGATCGGAGCCGTCTCTTCCGTCCAGAGTCTGAGGATGGGCTCGAAGAGGAAGCCCGTCCCGTCCATTCCAGGGAGAAAGACGAACCTCATTTCTTGTCTCCAAGATGCAGTGAATCCACGGATACGTTGACGCTGTTGAGCGCCTTGCCCCTGAAGATCAGATAACCCCCGAAGATCACGGCTCCGAGAAGCAGGATAAAGATCAGGACTGTATTTATTTTTTTCAGGAATTCGATGGGTTTCATGGCTCATCCCGCCATTCAACGGCGCCGAAACGGGTGTCCCCCAGGAAGTTGTAGGCCAGGCTGAAGGTCTCCGTCGTCTGATGCCTTTCGGGGATGTTGGAATAGTCCGCGTCCCGCCTGGATTGGATGTATTGGACGCCGACGGCGTGGCGGCCGTAGATCCTCACGGTGAAGGACACGTTGCCGCGCGCAATCTGCTCCGTTCCCCGCCGCTCGGCCGAACCCACGCCACTGATGTAGAACTCGCGCCCCGTCGCGTCCAGCATGGCCAGTTTACCGAAGATGAGGCGGAGGGACAAGAGCCCCTGGGCGGCCGCGCCATAATGATAGTCCCTGTCCCCCTCGCCGGCCACGGTCCCGGCCGCTCCGAACCCGGGTCCGGCAAGGACCGTGCCCTGGAGAGCGACCTTGCGCGAGAGCCACAATTGCCCGGTCGTGCCGAGCGAAGCGCCCGTGGTCGAGACGCGGAATGTCCGCGGAGAGATGTAGTCGTAGTTCCCATAGAGCCCCCAGATCCCGCGATAGGAGTCCCCCACTTCGTATCTCCGCCCTAAAAGGAAGCCCCGGGTCATGATGTTCTCAAAGGAGCTGCCGTTGTTGGCGACCGCGGCGGCTTCAAAGTGGAAGTAATCGAAAGGCCGGATATAGCGGTAGCCCGGCTTTCCGGGAAGCCCGTAGGCCATGAAAAATTCTCCCGTCGCTTCCTTATTGTGAAGAGTGCTGGATACTCCCTGGTTGCTCACCTTTTCGGTCAGACTCGCGCCCAGGCGCACGCGCGTGAATGTCGCGGGGTTGCGGCTGGGAAGGACGGTCTTGAAACGGTCGCCGAAGACCAGGCGGTTGACGCCGATGGGCGGGGATATGAACGCCGCGCCCAATTCACGCCAGAACCCGGGCCTCTTGCCGCCCCGCTCCAGCGTCATGTTGGCCATGCGGAAAAGTTCTTCCCCGAAAAAGCTCCCGGCGATGCCGCTGGCGACCTGGTCGTTGATGGAAGGCGGCCCGTTCTCTCCGGCCGTTTCCCAGAGGAAGCTGCCCGCGGAAGTATAGAGGAGGGATTCCCAATAGGTGAGGCCGGCCGAGCGCGCCAATCCGAAGTAGATGGTCCCCTGATAGGGATGGAAGGCCTGGTTGGTGCGGAAGTCGTCGGCGTCGAACTGCCAGGGACCCTTGCGGACATGGTCCCAGGTGGTGGTCGGGTCCGTTCCGTAGATGTCGTTGCCGTAGATGAGGCGGTCGGACACGTTGAGGAGCATGATGAATATGGGGATCTCGACGGCCGGGATGAGGTAACTCCTGCCGGTCCTCGCTTCCCAGTCCAGGACACGCTTGGACGCGCCTTTCCATTTTTCGCGGGGGGTGGCCATGGCTTCGGGGTAATTCGGGTCCCCGGGCGCGGTCGTGGAACTTACGCTGGGGTCATCATCAGCCAGCGCCGGCCAGGTCGCCATTAAAACAAGCGTAAGGATGCCGGCCCATCTCAACCGACCCATCGTTTTCTCGACTGTCCGGCTATTACGCGAGGAACGACCGCAGCATCCAGGCCATCTTCATATGCTGCTCCATGAGGCCGGTCACAAAATCAGCCATGCCCATGCCGTCATGTTTCTGGCAGGTGGCGATGTCCGCCCGGAGATTGCGGATGACGGTCTCATGGTCGGCGAGCAGGTCCGCGAGCATGTCCGCGGCCTTCAAGACGGCGCCGGGGGCCTCTTTGAGGCTCGTGTTCTTCAGGAACTCATCCAGGGTCCCGAGAGGCCGTTCCCCGAGGGCCCGGGTCCGTTCAGCCACCTGATCGGAGATGTCGTTGAGCAGGATGTATTGCGAATCGAAGAACTTGTGCAGGTCGCTGAACTGCGGGCCGACCACGTTCCAATGGTGGCTCCGCGTCTTGGCGGAGAGCACGACCTCATCCGCCAGGATGGAATTCAGAAGGCTGGCGATCGCCTCGCGGTTCCTGCCCGTCATGGCTATGTCCGGGTTCGCCATCTCCTGGATATCCACGGCTTTATGGCCGTTGTGCGCGGCCGGAATGCTTGATTTCATCAATATGCACCCGCTTCTTTGACGATGACTTCAAAAAGGACCCGCTTGTTGGCCTTGGCCGCCTGCGTGTGGAGCACGTCCGGCGTCGCTTCATGCATGGCCGGCCTCATCTCGCCGTATCCGATGGTGGTCAGCCTTCCCTGCGCGATCCCGCCTTCCGAGATGAGGATCTCCTTGACGGCCTTTGCCCTTCTTTCGCTCAACTTCTGATTGTACTCCTGAGTGCCTGAGGCGGAGGCGAATCCCGCGACGCGGATCTTCGCCTTGGGGTTTTCCCTCAGGATCTCGGAATTCTCGATCACGACTTTCACCCCTTCATTGGTAAGGGTCACCGAATCGTGTTCGAAATGCGTGTCCTCAAGGACGATCACCTTGTCGAAGATGACGGCTTTCGATTCAACGACAGGCGCAGGTTTGAGCTCCGCCTTCGCCTGCTTCGCGGGAGCTTCATTCTTCTCGCATGAGAATTTGAAGGTCAAGCTGACGCGGTGTGAGACGCCCAGTTCCCCGAAAGGAAGGTAGGCATAATCCAGCATCGTGTTCTTGAGTATTTTGATGCCCGCGCCCGCGGTCACTCCGGTCAGGCCATCAAGGTTCGAATTCTTGAGATTATAGACATAACCGGCGCGGAGCGCGACGTTGCGGTGAACGAAGCCTTCGATGCCTGTCTGCAGGCGGCCGAACCCGCCGGGTTTGAGCTCGGTGGAAGCGGCTAGAAGGAGTTTCTTGTTGATGTCGTAAGAAGCCCCCACGCGCCAGCCTTGATCCAGGTATCTATCGGCCACTTTTGTGCCCAGATTGGAATAGGTCAGGCCCAAGTTCAAAGGGGCGACCGGGTTCCACAAGAGCCCGAGGTCCGCCGCAAAGGCGGAATACGAGGTCTGGTCCAGGGTCTGGCGGTTGTACTTGACGGCCGCTCCGGCGGAGATGCCGGCGAAGAATTCCTTGCCCCAGCCCAGGCTCGCGCCCGTTGTCTTGGCGGTGTAGTTGCCGGTCTGCGTGCCGGCACTGTCCCGTCCGTCAAAGGTCCCGTTGTTCATGTAATTCACCGAACCGGCAACGCCGCCCAGAACGCCCAAACGAAGGCCGAAAACAGCGGTCTCCTGATTGGATTGGCCCAGACCGCTGTTGTGGTGCAGGCCCAGTTCCGTGCAGCAGTCCAACTTTCCCAATCCCGCCGGGTTCCATAGTAAGGAAGCGGAGCCCTGAGGAACGGCCACCACCGCGGATCCCATCGACATCGCCCGCGCCGTGCCGCCT
>Ga0155847_1016_pt6 | contig 11148 bp, 8 predicted proteins | sample RifCSPlowO2_01_FD_107501 | JGI IMG/M metagenome (GOLD analysis project Ga0155847, IMG submission 107501) | Elusimicrobia bacterium RIFCSPLOWO2_01_FULL_60_11
TAGAGCTCGGGTTTCTGCACCAGCTGCATGCACATGTTGTCGATGAGCATCTCTTCGTACTCGATCCGGCCCGCGTATTCCTTGGCCACTTCGCGGGCGACTTCGAAGAAAAGCCCGTCCGTGCATTTCATGATGTTGGCCTTGGCGATGGCGGTCACTTTGCGGCGCTTGGTTTTGACCGCGTGCTCGAAGGCGAATTTCACGATGCGCCGGGAGCCGAATATGGAGATGGGCTTGATGGAGATGGCCGAATCCTCGCGGATCCTGTTCTTGGAGAGCTTGATGACCTCTTTGGATTCGGGCGCGCCCACGGGCCACTCGATGCCCGCATAAAGATCTTCGGTATTTTCCCGGACGATGATCAGGTCGATCTTCTCGTATTTGGAGCGCACGCCCTTATAGGATTTGCAGGGGCGGAGGCAGGCGTATAGATCGAGTTCTTTTCTCATGGCCACGTTCACTGAGCGGAAACCCGTGCCGATGGGCGTGGTGATGGGCCCCTTGATGGCCACCTTGTTCTTGCGGACGCTGGCCAGGACGGAATCGGGCAGGGGGGTGCCGGCCGTTTTCATGATGTCCACTCCTGCTTCCTGCACGTCCCAGTCGATCTTGACACCGGTGGCGTCCACCACTTTGCGGACGGTCGCCATGATCTCGGGGCCTGTCCCGTCTCCGGGAATTAGAGTCACTTTATGGGTCATTTTATCCTTTTCCTTTCGTTTATTGACGGAAAAACTGCCGCTTAAGGATAACAATAGAACACTGTTTTGTCAACCCCGTATATATCTTAAGGATGAAGGGTCTTGGAATAGAGGCCTTCCTGGGCCTTGACCATCCCCCGGATATCGAAGGTAGAATCGATGGATTTGACGGCGGAGGCGGAAAGGCGTCCCCGCAGGCCCGGGTCCTTCAAAAGCATGGACAATTTAGCGGCAAATCCCCCCTTGTCTCCCGGCCTGATCAAAAAGCCGTTCTCCTGGTCCTTGACGATCTCGGGCACCCCGTCCACGGCGTAGGCCACCACCGGCTTGGCCAGGATGAGGGCTTCCACGGCGGACCTGGGCAGGCCTTCCCAGAGGGATGTGAGTACGAAAATATCGCAAAGGGCCATGAGAGCGGGGACGTCTTTTCTCCAGCCAAGGAGCTTGACCGAAGCGCCGATGCCGAGGGAACGGATTTTTGCCTCTACTTGGGGGCGCAGTTCCCCGTCTCCAGACCAGATGAAGACCGTTTGGGGCACGGTTTTCAGGACCCTTTCCGCCACTTCGACGAAGGCCACCGGGTCTTTCTGGAGCTTGAAGGGTCCCGCGGAGAACACCACTTTGGTTCCGTCCGCGATCCCAAGCTCTTTGCGCAAGGCGCTCAAATCGGTTGCGCGGGCCGAGGTCTGGATGGTGCCGATGTCCACGCCGCTGCGGATAAGGACATATTGTTCCCGCCGGCCGATGCCCAGGCGAAGTCCCTGTTCGATGTTCTCCTGGGAGACGGCGACCAAAATATCCGTGAATTTGGCGATGAAGATCTCAAGGGTGATGAAGAGCCAGCGGATTAAAAAATTCTGGTAGGGGTTGAAGCCGAAGCCGTGGATGGAGTGGATGATGACGGGTACTTTGGCGGAGCGCGCGGCCAAGCGGCCCAAAATTCCCGCCTTTGAGGAATGAGTATGGACGATGTCCGGCGCTTCGCGTTTCAAAATTTTGGTGAGTTCCAGAAGGCAGAGGAAATCTTTGATGGGGCTGATGGGGCGCACCAGGTTGGGAACGAATTCGAGCTTTATATTTTCGATCTTCCGCGCGGCATCATCCTGGATCCCGCCGGGCCCGGAAATCAAGCCGACATCGAATTTCTCGAGGTCCAGGTGCTCCACGGTGAAAAGCGTGTTCCCCTGCGCTCCCCCCAGTTCAAGCATCGTGATGATGTGGATGACCTTGGCCTTTTTCACGCCACCATGATACCAAATTTAATAGAATCGTTTGGATGATCCTCTTCGTCGCATCGAGGGAAACCGACTATCTTCAGGACCTGACCTACGCCGGGCTCGCGGAGATTTTGGGCGTGGAGAAGGTGTGGGATTTTCCAAGCCATTGGCAGTATCATTCCGAAAAACGGTTCTTCTGGAACAAGAAGGCGGAGTATCCCCAGAACCTCGGGTATACGCCCTCCGACCAGCTCTGCGCTCTTTCGTCCTTCTCCGAGGCCAATCTCGCGGTCCTGGCAAGCGCCAAGCCGGACGCCCTGCAAGAGTTCCATAAAATTTTCGACGAGCTCAAGTGCCCCTGGGTCTTTGTGGACGGCGGGGACCGCAAGGAGATCGGAGGGGATTTCAAGCGCACGGGTGGAGATGCGTCTTTCCGGCTCTTCCAGGAGCTTTGGCGCAAGCGGCCCCCGGCCCTTGTCTTCAAGCGGGAGCTGTCTTTGCAGTCCCGCGACCCGCTTGTTCTTCCCTTTCCCTTTTCGTTCAAATCAGGGGACACCTTACTTAATTCTGCTGAATTAAGTAAGGTGTCCCCTAAATACGATGTTCTCTTTTGGGCGGTCGAGTCGTCGGAAACGAGGGCTCTGGCCTTTCAAGTCCTTAAAGGGAAGTACGATTGCGAGGCCAATGGTTCCGTGCCCGGGCAGAAATTCCGCAAATACGGCCTGCGCGGCAAGGAATATTTTGAGGCGCTCGCCTCCGCCAAAATCGCCTTAAGCTTCCGGGGCGAGGGGTTCGACACCCTGCGCTACTGGGAGATCCCCGCCTGCGGCTCCTTCATGGTCTCCGAGCCGCCAATCATCCAAATCCCGGAGAATTTTAAAGACGGCAAGCACGCGGTCTTCTGCAAGCCGGACTTGTCCGATTTGACGGATAAAATCGATCATTTCCTGAAGAACGAGAAGGAAAGGGAGGACATCGCCCGGGCAGGCCGGGAACATCTCCTCAAATATCACACTCACCGCGCGCGCGCGGAATATTTTATCGGGAAGGTGAAAGAGGTTCTCTCGCTGGACTTGCGCCGCTGATCAGCTCCGCCGTTTTTTTTCCATCCAGGATGGCCTCTTCCATGAACGAATACTTCCAGGCCCCGTAGCGCCCGATGGAGTGGATGGAGTTCCCGTTCAAGAACTTCAATATCTTCTCCATCTGCGCTTTTCTCTCCGGGGTATAGACCACATAGGCGTAGCGGATGGGAATGTAGTCCGCCACCAATATCTTGTCTGATTTCTTCAATATTTTGGCTTCTTCAAGGCCTTTCCGGATGCCTTTCAAGAAATCGGGATTTTTGAAATCGGGCACTTTCCCCGCCGGGCAGCCCACTTCCACATACATCGAGGAGCACCCTTTGGGCACGATGTGGGGCGTGAAGTTCATGGGGAACCCCACGCGGTAGAACGGGAACTTCTTCTCGGGGAAATAGATCCAGCTCCGGTCCGAGATCTTCGAGCGGTCCACGCCCAGGTTGACGCAGAGGACGGAAGTGAAGCGGAGGCGCGCCTTCAGGCACTCGATCTCCGGCGGCAGGCCCGGCATCCTCTTCAGAAGTTCCGCCAGGGGCAGAGTGGAAACGAGGGAATCATAATCGAGGACATCCCCGTTCGAAAGGCGCACTTTTTTCTCACGCCACAGGACCTCGTCCGCCGCGCAGTTCAACCGGACATCGAGCCCTTTGGCGATGGATTCGGATAGCACCTGGATGCCGCCTTTTTTGGGATAGAGGAAAGTGGCGTTGTATCCGAAAGATTTCTTGGGGCGTTTTTGGGAACCCGCCACGACATCCCCCACCTTGGGCTGGGGCACGAACATGCCGCACCATTCCGCCGTCATCTCCTTCAGATCCACCTGCCAGAGTTTCTCGTTGTAGGGCTTCATGAAGTGCTTGTGGATGCCCGCCCCGAAGGTGCGCAAACTCCAGTCGGCGAAAGGCAGCGAGGTGGAGCGGAGTGCGGGGTCGGAATATTTTTTTACGGCCTCTTTGAAGCCCTCCACGCATTCGGAGATGACTTTTTTGGGAAGGCCGAAGGTGTTGGCCTGGAAAGGATATTCGGTCTGCACGCCGTTGGAAAAAATAGAGGCTTTCCTAATGCAAGTGTAGAGGTTGCCCGCCAGGAGCTTTTGGATGAGGCCCTTGGTGTAATCGTAGTGGAGGTGGAGCAGGTGGCCCGTGATGTCGAAGGTGAAGCCCTTCAAGGTGACCGAGCGGGCGGTCCCCCCCACGGAACCGCTTTTTTCGGCGATTCGGACGTCGTGATGAGCGGGGTCCAGATGGTAAGCGGCCGAGAGCCCGGCCAATCCTCCGCCGAGCACCACGACCTTGCTCTTATTTTTCAATATCGACCTTGGCGAGCCAGACGCCCACGAAGTAGCAGATGATGAAGACGAGGATGTAGAGCGGCACCGCGTACCAGAACCAGATGCGCGTGGTGAGCCAGGCGGCAAAGGAGAGGACGACCGTGACCGTGACGGCGATGGTGACGATCTGGGGGCGCGTAAATCCCATCTTTTCCAGGCGCAGGGCGAAATGGTCCTTGCTGCCCATGAAGGGCGACAAGCCCTTTCTATAGCGGAGGAGGGCCACGAAGAAGGTGTCATAGATGGGCACGCCCAGGATGAGGATGGGGGCCAGCACGCCCGCATTGTGCTCCGTGCTGTATTCCGTGCCCAGCGAGAGCGAAGCCAGGACATAGCCGATGAACAAGCTGCCCGTGTCCCCCATGAACATCTTCCTTTTCTTGCTCAGGTTGAAAGGCAGGAAACCCAGGACCGCTCCGGCCAGGACCACGGCGGTCATGTTGACGTAGATCTGCTCCGTCGGAAGGGAGATGAAGAGGAAGGCGAGCGCCGCCACCACGGCGATGCCCCCCGCCAGCCCGTCCATGATGTCGATGATGTTCATGGCGTTCATCACCCCCGTCACCCAGATGGTGGTTAGGAGGAACGCGAGCCAGCGGGGCTGGATGAAGTTGAGCTGGATGTCGAAGAACAGCAGGATGGAGGCCGCCGCGAACTGCACGGCGAATTTTTCCTTGAAAGAAAGCCCGCCGGCGACCGTGTCGTCCACGAGGCCGAGGAGGAGCACCAAAGCGCCCCCGTAGAAAATGCCCCAAAGGGACCTTAAAGTCCCCGAGGGATAGGTCGAGAATACCCGGACGAGGACCAGGGTCGCAATGAAAGAGACCGCGATGGCGGCTCCCCCCAGGTACGGCGTGGGTTCGCGGTGGGTCTTGACCGCGGTCGTGGGGTGGTCGATGACGCCGAAGCGGAGCGCCACCCAGCGGAAGACCGGGCTCAAGGCCAGAGAGCCCAGGAATGCCGTGAGGAACCCGGCGGGGTAGAGCAGGGACTGGTGCGTGAAGAAGAAGCTCTTCACGGCGCCGTCCTGCGGAAGATGCGCGCGGGCAGGCCGAGGCGGGCCGCCGAGTATTTGAGCAGGGTCCAGAGCGCGAGCGTCCCGTAGACGGCGCTCGGGACAAAGCCGATGGAGGAGGATTCTTTGAAATATTTCGCGGGCACGGGCACGTCTCCGATCCTGAATTTGAAGAAGGTCAATTGTATCAAAAACTCCTGATCGAAGACAAAACTGTCGGAGTTCTCCTGCCAGGGCAAGGTCTCGAGGACCCGGCGGGAATAGGCCCGCATGCCCGAATGGAATTCCCCCAGGTTCTGGCCCAGGTAAAAATTCTCCAGGATGGTGAGAGCGCGGTTGGCCAGGTACTTGTAGAGAGGCATGCCCCCGCCCAGGGCCTCGGCCCGGGAGCGGATGCGGTTGCCGAGCATGGCGTCGGTGATGCCCAGTTCGATGGGGCGGATGAGTGCCGGGATCATGCGCGCGTCGTACTGGTAGTCCGGGTGGATCATCACCACGATCTCCGCGTCGGTCTTCAAGGCCTCCGCGTAGCAGGTCTTCTGGTTGGCGCCGTAACCGCGGTTGCGCGCGTGGCGGACGACTTTCAAGCCCAGGGATTCGGCCGATCGTACCGTGCCGTCCTGCGAGGCGTCGTCCACCAGGATCAGGCGGGCGTTCAGATCCTTGGGAATGGACTCCACGGTGGCCTTCAGGGTCCGCTCGGCGTTATAGGCGGGCAGGACGACGGCGATGCGGCTCATGAGATGCTTTCCTTAAGACGCCTGAGGCCGAAGCCGGCCAGCAAGAGAACGGAGACCGCGCTCGCCCACGCGCCCCAGCGGAAATCCGCGGGCCTGAAGGTCCAATAGATCCTCCGGTAAGGCGGCTCGAAATTCGGAAAGGACGCCGTCATGAAATACCCTTGGGACTCTTCGATCGCCAGGCGGTCTCCCCGGTCCGTCCAGGCCTCCCAGCCGGGATAAGACGCCTCGGAGAGGAATACCGGGAGCGCGCCCGCTTTAGTCCCCTTCCAGACGGAGACGAGTTTGTTGGGTCCCATCCACCGCGCCCAGGCGGCGTCGGCCACTTTCGGATCCCCGCTCAAGTATGCGAAAGGAGACGGTATGGCGCGGACCCCAAGGCCTCCGGAAACATGATATTTGACCGCGTGAAGCTTGAACGAGTCCGCTTCCGGCTGGGCATCCAGCAATCCCGTGGTCGTCACCGATTCGATGCCCTGGGTGAGGATGAAGTAGCGGAAAGCCGAACCCTGCCAGAGCGCTTCATAGCCGTTCACGTTGGGGACATGGAACAGCATGGTCTTGTTGGGGTTGCCGATCCCGGGGCCTGAGAATATCCTGAAGGGCAATGGAGATTCGTCCAGTTCCCGGTATATGCGGTTCAAGGTCCCCCCGGGGCTCATGAAGACGGCGGGGTCCTGCGCCCGGACCATTTTTTTGCCGTTGGCGTAGAGGTCGAGGAAGATGAACAGGATCAGGGCGGTTTTGAGCGCCGGTCTCGCTCCGGATATCCTGCGGTTCCAGGCAAAAGCGGCCGAGACGGTCATGAGGAAAAAGAAGAGAAAATAGAACCTTGCGGGGACGCGGAAGGGAGAGAACACCTTCCAGATCAAAGCATAGAGCATGGAGTTCTTTCCCATCGCAAATACCAGGAAAGTGAGCGCCAAGGATGCCATGAAATATTTTTTCTCTTTAAAGCGGTCCCAGAAACCCAGAAGAGCCAATCCCAGGGGCAACAGCCCGAAGTAAAGGGCATAGGTCTCAAAATAGACGGAAGCGTGTTTCCCGTCGATGAATGTCCCTTGAACGGGATTTCCGAAAAAATCTGGAAGGATCAGCGTCGCCAAGGATCTCCACTCCAGGGAATAGGAGGAGGCGAATTCATAGACCGCCTCGAGGCCGAGGACGGACGGTATCATGGCGCGGAAGGAACGCAGCGAAAAGATGAGCGTGGGCAGGGCCTGGACCATGGCGATGCCCGCCAAAAGCGCGAGCGACGCCAAGGCGGGTCCCCGCGAAGGACCGGCCCCGCCCGGACGCATGGCCCGCCACACCCAAACGCAGGCGATGAAGACCATCGAGAGGAGCCATATCTGGAGATGACCGGAAAAGAACATCATGGAAGCGGCCATGGCGGCCAGAGGCCGGCAAGACGGCCGGAGCAGCAGGACGAGGATGAAGCAGAACCAGGAATAGCCCGAAAGATGGATGATGTGCCCCGCGGAGAACTTGGCCAGGAAGAACATGGAGAATCCCCATGCCAGGGCCCCGGTCAGGGAGGCCGTGCGGGCGAGGCAGAGGGCGCGCAGGAGCAGGAACATCCCCAGAGCGTTCAAGAACAGGTGGAAAGCGGCGAACCAGCCGCTGGCGGCGGCCGCCGGGAAAAAATAGAAAAGAAGCGTCCCGGGATAAAAAAGCGAGGACTGGGGCGATGCCAGAAAAGGACTGCCGGAGAAGATGTAGGGGTTCCAAAGGGGGACTTGGCCCCCCTGCAGGGTCTCCGCGGCGAAGTGCCTGAAAGGCAGGACATACTGGTAGAGGTCGCCGAAATTCCCGGGCACCCACCCTTTGATGAGGAACGGGCCGCAGAACAAGAGCACGGCGGCAAGAAGAAGGGTCATAAGAGCATGAATCCGAGGAGGGCGGTGAGGCCGGCCAGGAAAAGTGCGACGCCGAGCTTCCAGGAGCCGGAGCTATACGCGATATGGAGATGGTGCGCGCCGGGCGCGAGTTCCGCGGTCAAAAAATCCTGAAGGATCGAAGGAGGGTCACCGCCCGCTTCGTGCGCCCCGTGCTCCCGGCAGTAGACCGTCCAGCCGGGATACCTGGGGATGTGCGTGATCAACAGGGATCTTTCCGGCAGGTCGAAAGCCGCTTCTTGCCGGTCGTTTTCCATCCTCACGGCTGTGGCCGGCAGGACTTTTCCGGAGCCATCCAGCGCGAAGATCTCCCCCAAGGCCTCGAGGTTCCTGTAGACCTTCAGGCCTTCGTCCCCGCTCACAAGTTCCCACCCCTTGCCGGGGTCTTCTTCCGACAGGAAATGGGTCAGGTTCAACAGGTTCATCCCGGGGATCAGCTCGTCGAAAGACCTGCCGCGGAATCTCATCCAGAGGTTCTTATAGCCGGCCAGCGCAAGCGGTTCGCCCGAAGGGTTCAAGGTGCGGATGCGGTAGGGAAGGTTGGTCAGATCGAACAGGAAAGCCCGGAACTTCATGGCCGCAGCGGCGGAGGTGACGCCCGGGAGGCGCCTCGTCATCTCGACTTTGGGCGAAAGGAGCGCCGTTCCGGGCCGGTCCATCTGGATCGCCCTGACATTGGCGAACGTCGCCTGGAAGTAGCTCGAATGGATGGTGGCGTGGATCTGGCTGCTGTAGGCCTGGAGCTCGAATATCAAAGCCGCCGACGCGATAAGGGCCAGAGGGTTTTTACCCAGGGCGCGCAGCCCGAGGAGCGACAGGAGACAGGCGGAGGCCACCGTCCAGTAGAGCGCGACGGGCGGATAGCGGAACCAGGGGACATGTCCCCCCATGGACCAGAGCGCGCCCAGGACAAAGAATGTCCCCGAGAATAAAAAAAGCCGGGTCCTCATCCGCGCCAAGGAACTCAATATCAGGACTGTGCCCGAAAACCCCCACCAGGCGCTCCAGATCCAGAAATATTTTTCTCCGGTGAACTGGTCCTTGTGGACGGACATGAAAAGCGGGGAAACGAGCCCGGCCAGGGACCGCGCCGTCAGGGAATATCGGGTGGCGTCACTCGCCTCGATGCCCGCGCCGCTTCGGATGGAATGCCGCCAAAGCTCCATCATGGGGACCCCCAAGGGAGCGCTCAAGAGCAGGAATATCAGGAAACCCAAGGCCAGGGTCTTGGCGGAGGCCGCGCGCGGATGACGGACAAGGCAGAAGGCCGAGACCATCACGGCCTGCATCAGGAATATCTGGGGAAACCCGGACAGGAATGAAAGCGTGGAGCTGACGGCGATGCCCGCCATGGAGAGCGACGGGCTCCGCTCGATGTCCGAGACGAAGAGGAGGCACCAGGGCAGCCAGATCACGCACCCCGCGATGCTCAGGAACTCGAGGCGAGTCAAAAGATAGCCGTTGTAGGCCCAGAGGACGGAGACGGCGAAAGAAGCCGCGCGGGAGAACCCGAGCTTCCTCCCCAGCATGAAGAATCCGAGCGAGGCCAGGGCATAGTGCAGTCCGTGGAACATCTTGAGCGCGGGAACGAATCCCCAGATGTAGAACAGTACGGTGCCCGGGTAGAGGACGGAGGACTGCCCGTTGGCGAGCAAAGGCATTCCCCCCATCTGATAGGAGTTCCAGAGGGGCATCTCCCCCGTTTGCATGAACTGGGCGGAGAGGGCTCTCCAGGGGTGGAACAAGTAGGTCAAGTCCCTCATGAAAAATGTCTGGGACGAGGTCAGCGTCCCTGAAAGGAAAAAGAAGGGAAGCAGGATGAACAGTCCGCAGAGTTTCAGGTCTTGGCGAGCCACAGGCCTCCTTGCCAGGCGATGAGAGAGGATATCACGAAAATCGAGGCAAAAACAAGACGGGACCGGAGCGGGGTCAGCGAATGAGGTATCAAGGTGAAGGGTTTTGAGCCCAGGGCGGAGAGGAGGACAAGGAAGAGGAAGATGCCGGGGATGTTCAACGTGAAATCGGCGCAGCCGTGAAAGAGGAGCGTGAGCGCGGCTCCGAGAAGGAGCGGGTCTTCGATGGCGGAGACCATGTTCTTGATCAGGAGCGCCAGAAGGAGGAAGGCCGGGATCCCGGTCTCCACGGTCCCTTGAAGGATGAAGCTGTGGGCGAAAGCGGACCTCAAGCCGGGGTCCGCGAAAGGCCGGGACGCCGTCTCGAAAGAGCCGGGCCCGAAACCCAGCCACGGCGCTTGGGAGATCATTTTGAAGCACTCGCCCCACCAGTCAAGGCGGTTGGCGACGGAGTCCTTCATCCACGGGCTTCGCATGACGACCCCCGCGCCGAAGGCCAGGGCGGCCGCGCCCGCGGCAACGGACAAAGCCGGCCTCATTTTCCCTCTGACGACGATGAGGGCCAGGCCGAGGGAAAGGGCCGCCAGAGCGGATTGGGTTACGAAAAGCACGGCAGCGCAGGCCGAGATGAGGGCTCCCGCCGCGATCTTCGATCTCTTGAGCAGGCCGAGTCCGAAAAAAACTCCTGCCGCCGTGAAGGAAGCCATCACGTTGTCATTGACGAACAGCTGCGTGCGGTCATAGGAACTGACGCGGCCGCCCGCGGCGAACGCCCCCAGGAAAAGGAGCGCCGCGATCCCCATAGTCCAGCGGACGCAGTCCGAGAGCGCCTGCTTGTACGGGTCCGAGAGCTGCCGGACCGCGGCGTAGAGAGCCGCCGCGCTCGATATGAAAAGGACCTGCTGTTTTGCCGCGGGAGTCGGAGCGGAAAGCCCCATCGAGGCGATGACCAGGGTCGTGAAACCGGCCAGGATGAAGGGAAACCCCGGAACGGGGCGGACTCCGGCGGAGAGGTTCCTGTAGGCGACGAGGTTGAATACCGCCCAGCCCGCCGCGAGCAGGAACAAGACTGTGACGGGATCCCAGAAGAACCGGGTCAAGGGGATCAGGACGATGACGCAGCCCGCGCCAAAGGCCGGGAGGGTTTCGGAGAAGCTGTTCTGGCGAATGGGCTTTTAAGTTCAGTACGGGATGATCTTGGGAGTGACGAACACCAGGAGTTCGGCCCGGCTCTTGGAGACCGTCGTCTTTTTGAAGAGGTGGCCCAACAGGGGGATGCTCCCCAGCACCGGGATGTAGGATTTGTTGTCGC
>Ga0155847_1018_pt3 | contig 10635 bp, 10 predicted proteins | sample RifCSPlowO2_01_FD_107501 | JGI IMG/M metagenome (GOLD analysis project Ga0155847, IMG submission 107501) | Elusimicrobia bacterium RIFCSPLOWO2_01_FULL_60_11
AGCTCCATTCGGCGGGGTTCACGGGCGTGGGACTGGGCGAGATCGCCCCCGAAGTGCGCATCCTGGACGCGCCCTTCCTCTTCAAAGACGCGGGTGAGGTGGACCACGTTTACCGGGCCTTCGACAAGGAATTCCGGGGCGCTTTCGAGAAGAACGGCTACATCCTTCTCGGCTGGGCGGAAGTGGGCTTCATCTACTTATTCTCCAACACCCCCGTCAGAGGCCCGGACGACTTGAAAGGCGTCAAGATGTGGATGTGGGAGGGGGACCCCATCGCGGAGGCCTCGTTCAAGGCCATGGATGTCGACCCCATCCCCCTTTCCATCACGGACGTCATGACATCGCTCCAGACGGGCTTGATCGACGGCGTCTATTCATCGCCCATGGCCATCCTCGCGCTCCAGTGGTTCACCAAGGTCAAGTACATGAGCGATTTCCACCTGGCGGACGCCTCCGGAGCCGTCCTCATCTCCAAAAAATTCTTTGACGCGCTCCCCAAGGACCGGCAGGTCTTGCTGCTCTCGACGGGCCAAAAATACCTGACGCGCCTGACCGCGTCCAGCCGCGAGGAGAACCGTTCCGCCATCGAGGCCTTGAAGAAGAACGGCATCCAGATCACTTCGGTCATGTCCCCGGAGGACATCCGGAAGCACCAGGAGATGGGCAGGAAAGCCCGGCGGTCCCTGGCGGGCCGCCTCTACTCCGAAGACCTCTTGGACCGGGTCGAAAACTCGCTCCAGGAATTCCGCTCCAAGCATAAGTGACCCCGCTGGACCGCTGGTTAGTCCGCATCGAGAAGGCCGGCATCGTCCTGGCCCTTTCCGTCATGGTGGGGCTCTCCTTCCTGCAAGTCATCCTCCGCCTGTTCTTTTCCACCAGCTTGCTCTGGGCCGACACATTTTTAAGGCACCTGGTCTTGTGGGCGGGACTGCTCGGGGCTTGCGTGGCGGCGTCGCAAGGCGGCCACTTCGCCATCGATGTCTTGAAGAAGGTCCTGCCCGGAAGACTCTTGCGCCCCTTGTCCGCCCTCACGAACGCCCTGGCCGCGGCCATCCTCTTCGTCCTGTCCCGCTCGGCCTGGTCCTATTTCTTGGACGATCTTCAGACCGGGTCGGTCCTTTTCTCGCTGGGGACGCTGCAGGTTCCCTCCGCCTGGATGACCGTCATCATCCCCGCGGGATTCATCCTCCTGGCGGTCCATTTCACGCTCCGGATATCCTCAAAAGAGCCATGACCCTGCTTTTCATCGCGATGCTGGCCGTCCTCATGTTCCTCGGCCTGCCCGTTTTCACCGCCATCGGAGCGGGCACCCTGGCGGCATTCCATCGATCCGGCCTGGACCCCTCCCTGATCTTCGTCGAACTTTACCGGCTGGCTTCCCTGCCCGCGCTCATCGCCATCCCCCTCTTCACTTTCGCGGGCTATGTTCTGGCCGAGAGCAAGGCCCCTGCGCGCATCCTGAACCTTGCCAACGCTCTTTTCGGCTGGCTTCCGGGGGGCTTGGCCATCGCCACGCTCATATCCACGGCCCTGTTCACGGCCTTCACGGGCGCCTCGGGGGTCACCATCATCGCCCTGGGCGGCCTTATCTACCCCATGCTCCTCAAGGAAAATTACGATGAGGACTTTTCCCTCGGGCTTCTCACCACGACGGGGAGCCTGGGGCTTCTTTTCCCGCCTTCTCTCCCGATCATCCTTTACGGCCTGATCGCCCGGGTGAGCATCGACAAGCTCTTCATCGCGGGCCTGGCGCCCGGGCTTTTTCTCATCGCCATCCTCTCCGCCTACAGTCTGCTCCGCGGCCGGGGAAAGAACCGGCCTTCCGTTCCCTTCAGCCGCGCCGCTCTCCTAAAGAGCATGAAGGAAGCGGCATGGGAGATCCCTCTTCCCTTCCTCATCATCGGGGGCATCTACGCCGGGTTTTTCACGGCCACGGAAGCGGCGAGCATCATGGCCTTCTATGTGGTGGCCGCGGAATGCTTCATCTACCGCGACCTGTCCTTCACGAAGGATCTCCCCGGGGTCATGGTCAAGAGCATGGCGCTCGTGGGGGCCATCCTGGTGGTGATGGGCATGGCGCTCGGGCTGACCAATTATCTCATCGACGCGCAGATCCCCATGAAGATGTTCGACTGGGTGCACCGCTACATCTCGCAGAAATGGCTTTTCCTGGCGGGACTGAACGTCTTCCTGCTCATCATGAACATGATCGAGATGTTCTCCGCCATCATCATCGTGGTCCCCTTGATCGTGCCCGTGGCCCTCCAGTACGGGGTGGATCCGGTGCATCTGGGCATACTGTTCCTGCTGAACCTGGAGATCGGCTACATGACCGCGCCTTTTGGGCTCAATCTATTCCTCTCCTCCCTGCGCTTTGAAAAGCCCGTGACGAAGATCTACCGGGCGGCGTTCCCGTTCTGGCTCATCCTCCTGGCCGCCCTGGCGCTCGTCACCTATGTCCCGTCCTTGAGCCTGTTCCTGGTGCGGTGACCATGGGGAAGATCCTCGTGACGGGCGCGACGGGCTTTGTCGGCTACCACGTGGCCAAAAAGCTCGTTGAAGGGAAACGGGGGGAGGTCTTCTGCCTGGCCCGTCCCGGGAGCGAAAAAAAATTCTTAAAAAATCTGGGCGTGAACATCCTGGCCGGCGATCTCCGGGACCCTCAAAGTCTAAGCCGCGCCCTGGAGGGCGCCGAGGCGCTTTTCCACGTGGCCGCCGACTACCGCCTCTGGGCCAAGGACCCCGACGAGTTGATCGAGAGCAACGTACGGGGGACGCGCAACATCCTGGAAGCGGCGCGCGCCGCCAAGGTCAGAAGGACGGTCTACACTTCCAGCGTTTCGGCCGTCGGGAGGCCGGAACACGGGTCCGGAGATGAGTCGATGGACCCTGCCCCGGCGCACCTGATCGGGCCCTACAAGAAGTCCAAATACCTGGCAGAACTGGAAGCGAGGCGTTTCGCCCGCGAAGGGCAGGATGTCGTCATCGTCAACCCCTCGACGCCTGTGGGTTCGCACGATGTCAAGCCCACGCCCACGGGCAAGCTGATATTGGATTTCTTGAGGGGGAAGATGCCGGCCTATCTGGATACGGGGTTGAACCTGGTGGACGTGGAGGACGTGGCCGAAGGCCACCTGCTCGCCTGGGAAAAAGGAAAAGCGGGCGAGAGGTATATTTTAGGGAACAGGAACATGACTCTTAAGGAAATATTGGACATGCTCTCCAGGGTCTCCGGAAGGCCCGCCCCGGAATTCAAGATCCCCTACTGGGCCGCCTACGCGGCGGGCTTTTGCTCCACCGCCTGGGCCGGGATCTCCGGCCAGCCCCCGGGAATCCCCCTGGACGGCGTCAAGATGGCGCGGGAGACGATGTTCTACAGGTCCGACAAGGCGGTGCGGGAATTGGGCCTGCCGCAGACGCCTGTCGGGACGGCGCTGGAAAAAGCGGTCAGGTTCTTCAGGGATAACGGCTACTGCGGTTGAGAACTAGATTTTAAGGGGGTTTTTGAAAGGGGGTGCCACGGAAAACTGGGGCGGGTTGTCTTCGCGGATCCGGTCGAAGGCCGCGCGTTCGTCCACGATGAGGTGGTTGAAGGCATCCACCACGGTCTTGTCGAACTGGGTCCCGCTGTTCTTCCTGAATTCACCGATCACGGTGTCCATGTCCCAGGCCTCGTGGTAGTGCCTGCCGATCCACATGGTGTCGAACGCGTCCGCTACGGAAAGGATCCTGGCCCCCAGGGGGATGGCTTCGCCTTTCAGCCCGTCCGGATAGCCGGTGCCGTCCCATTTCTCATGGTGGTACTTGACGTATTCCTTGGCCTTTTTGAGTTCATGGATGGGTTCGATGATCTTCAGGGAAATGAGAGGATGCTCCTTGATGAGTTCATATTCTTCGATGGAGAGCCGCGAGGTCTTGGTGAGGACCGCGTCCGAGATGCCGATCTTGCCCACGTCGTGAAGGAGCCCCGCGATCATGACGTCCTGGACATCGGCCTCCCCGAGCTTCATCTTTTCCGCGATGCGGGTGCAGTATTTGGAGACGCGCTTGGAATGGCCCACGGTGTAGGGGTCCTTGGCTTCGATGGCGCGCACGATGGCTTCCACCGTGTTGAAATATAGTTTCTGGAGCGAGCGGTGCTTGCTCAGAAGGGCCGCGGTGCGGTTCTCGACCTTCTCTTCCAGATAAAGCTGATATTCCCGGTTCTCCAGTTCCAGGTGCACGCGCTCGAGCGCTTTCTGGATGCGGGGCAGGATGAGCTCGTTGCGGAAGGGCTTGGTGATGAAATCGAGGGCGCCCTTGCGCATGGCTTCCACGGCCAGGGTCAGGTTGGTGTCCGCCGAGATCACGAGGACCCCGATCTCCGGGTGGGTCTCCTGGATGTTCTCCATCAGCTCGATGCCGTCCATCAAGGGCATAAGGAGGTCCGTGAGGACAAGGGCGAAGGGCTTGTCCCCGTTCTTGTTCAGGTGCAGCAGGGCTTCCTGACCCGACTGGGCCGACTCGCAGGAGTACCCTTCCTGGGTGAGGGTCAACGTCAGAAGCTCCACCATGTCCCGGTCGTCGTCGACGACCAGGATCTTTTCCCTTCTAGGTTTAGTCATATTTGAGGGGCTAACCCTGATACTACCCCAAGAGGTCAATTTTGTCAATGACCCATTTTGTATAATACATCCCCATGAAGATAGGAATCCTCTCCGCCACCGTCTGGGAAGTCCGCCCCGCGATCCGTTCGCTCGGCCTGGCTCCGGCAGCGCCCGGCGTTTTTGATGGCGAAGCGGGAAAACACTCCGTTTCCCTGCGCTTGAGCGGCATGGGGCAGGAGAGGGCCCGCCGGGCCGCCCTCTCATTTTCCGGGTTCTCGCCCCGCCTCCTTATAGCCACGGGGTTCTGTGGCTCCCTGAAGGACCATGTGAAGCCCGGGGACCTGGTGCTGGACAGGGCCAAGTCGGACTCCAAATATGCCGATGCCCTCATCCAGACAGCGCGAAAACTCGATATTCCCTGCCATGCGGGGGCCATTTTCACATCCGGGCATATGGTGGTCCGGGCGCGGGACAAGCGGCGCCTGGGAACGGAGACGGGGGCCATCGGGGTGGACATGGAGAGCCAGGCGGTCGCCGAGGCCTTGAGGCGCAGGGGCATCTCCCTTCTTTTTGTCCGCGCCGTGAGCGACGGGGCGGACCAGGACCTGCCGGACGTGGGCGGGGTCCTCGCCGAGAACGGGCGGCTCCAGAAGGGGGCGCTCATGAAGATCCTGGCCAAACCCGGCCAGTGGGCGGACTTCGCGCGTCTTGGGTTGGGCTCCCGGAAAGCGGGGTCGAACCTGGCGCGGATCTTAAAGGAATTCATCGGGCATGTTTGACCGCGCGCGGATGCTGGGGATCGCGGTCTCCTGCGTGGTCCTTTCCGGGTGCTCCGTCCTCAACATGTTCGGCGGCAAGAAAGAAAAACCCGCGGTCCCCCGGGTCCTGGTGATGGGAGTGGAATGCGGCAACGCGGAAATCGGCGATTTGATCGCTAAAGGATTGCTCTCCAACGTCACCCCAAGCGTGGAATCCTTCGATTCGGCGGGCTTTGAAGTCCTGATATCATGCATCACTTTGAAACGAAGGGCGGAAGCCCCTGTGATAGATTTTTCCAGTTCCACTTTCTACGGTAAGCTGGAGAAGAGCCAGTATTTCCGGACCAAGATCAATTTAGAGGTGGACTTGGATTACGTGATCGTGGGAGAGGCGAAAGAAAAGAAGCTTTCCGACCTTGAAGAGGGTAACCTGGTCACGGCGCAGACCGCCGGCATCAAAATGCTCTCGCTTCACGATGGGAGTTTCCCCGTCAAAGCCGATTTCAAGCAGGGCATCTTCGAGATCGTGGCCCCCGACCGCATCGGTGCCAAACTCGCCGACAAGGTCAACAAATACTTGAAGACCGTCCGCAAAGCCGCCAAAAAAGAAGCCAAGGCCCTGCGGGGCAATTAGTCTCCCACCTTGACAATGCCCTTATATATGGTATAATAGGCAATATATATGACCCACCTCCTCCTTCATAAAAAGCGGATCCATGAGGATGGGGCCATAGAAGAAAGTATTGTGTGGATAGTGCCTAAGTCGTCCAAAAATCCGGATGGGGTTAGATATCGCTTGGCGTTCATTATTAAGGGCGCCAAGAAGCCATCGGTACTTTACGATAACCATCACCCGAAAGGCCACCACAAACATATAGGCCCAAATGAGATACCTTACGATTTTTCAAGTATTGAGCGGCTTCTGACTGATTTTGACAGGGATGTTGAGGAGGTTAAAATTCGATGAAAACCTTTGAAATTCAGATCCAAAGCAAAGCTGAGGCGGACAGAGAATTTATTGAGGCATTTAAGAACGCCCAGGCAGGAAAAAAAGTGCCCGCGAAAATCGGAGTTTACTTTACAAGCATTGAATCCGTGAGGAATCTACTTACAGAAAAAAGATTGGAGCTTCTTCACATGGTCAAGATGAAGCACCCGCATTCAATCTACCAGCTTGCGAAGCTAACTGGCCGTAATTTTAGGAATGTCTATGATGATGTGCAGGTGCTAAAGACATATGGCCTCATTCATCTGAACAAAGAAAGGCGGAAAAAGCAGAGGCCTAGCCACAGTATCTCTGTTCCCTATAGGGATATCAATATACATGCTTGGATTTAATTGAGATGACTACTCTTATAGAGTATGTCATTCCTATCATTGCGGGGTCAATCGGAATAATAATCGGCAATTGGCTGTCTCTTTTCATATTTTCCCCGGTGATGAAGATATGGAATACATTTTGTCCAGATTCCAAGGGAACTCAAGCCGGGATTAATAGCCTATATGTTTCCAGGATAGCAATGGGTATTGCAGTTGGATTGATATTTTCATTGCTACGGGTTTTTATAAACACTAATGCATTGACGCTGTTATTTGGCGGTTGGGTCCTTTTATTTTCTGAATCATTTAGTGAAGTTCAATTCCATGATATTCTTCATGGCGATGTATCAAAATATCATATGTTACGTTGGAAACTAAAGATTATACGACTCGTTTCTTATTTTGTAACCATACTCTTGTTCTTGCTATTCATTTTTCTAGTAACTGCTGCCGGAATTCTTCCTCAAAGCGTAACGCTTAAATTTGTCAGGTAAATTTTTGGTTGTAATGTATAGCCATTAAGATGGCTATGAGCGAGGGGAATACCATTTTTCGAAGACATTCGCGAAGGTCGTTAGTGAGGCATTTTTTCGTCATAGCTCCACGGGAGCGAAATGTGGGGCGACCAAGCCGACGGAGGAGGCTGTTCGCCCCAACTTGAGCTCCCCAAGAAAAAATGGCGAGCGTCCGCGCCCTGGCGGAGAAAAAGGGTATTCCCGAGCGGTTACTTCTGGCTGTATTCGCTCTTGTTCTTGGCTTCCAGAACGGCCTGAGCGGCCGCCAATCTCGCGATAGGGATCCTGTAGGGCGAGCAGGAAACATAGTTCAGTCCCGTCCGGTGGAAGAACTTGACGCTGGCCGGGTCCCCGCCGTGCTCACCGCAGATCCCCAGTTTCAAGTCCTTCTTGACCTTCCGGCCTTCCGTCGCGGCGATCTCGATGAGTTTGCCGATGCCTTCCTGGTCCAGCGTGAGGAACGGGTCTTCCTTTAAGATCTTCTCCACCAGATAAGTCGGGATGAACGAGCCCGAATCGTCCCTGGAATAACCGAACCCCATCTGCGTCAGGTCATTGGTCCCGAAGGAGAAGAAGTCCGCCTCCTCGGCGATCGCGCCGGCCGTGATAGCGGCGCGCGGCACTTCGATCATGGTGCCCACCAGGTAGTTGACCTTCACCCCGTAGGACTTCATGGTCTCGTTGGCCGCCTTGATGGCCAGGTCCTTCTGGTTCTTGAGTTCGGCCTTGGTGCCCACGAGCGGGATCATGATCTCAGGCACGATGCGGATCTTTTCCTTGGCCAGTTCGCAGGCGGCGCCGATGATGGCCTGCACCTGCATCTCCGTGATCTCGGGGTAGACGATGCCCAGGCGGCATCCCCTGTGGCCCAACATGGGGTTGAACTCGTGCAAGTCCTGGGACTTGGCCCAGATCTTGGCGGTGGGGATGCTGATCTTCTTGGACAGCTCTTCGGCGTCCTCCTGGGTCTTGGGCAGGAACTCGTGGAGCGGCGGGTCCAGGGTGCGGATGGTGACCGGGAACCCTCTCATCTCCCTGAACAGTCCCACAAAGTCCTCTTTCTGGAAAGGCAGCAGTTCGTCCAGGGCGCGCTTGCGCTCCACCACGTTCTCGGCCAATATCATCTTCTGCATGAGGGGGAGACGTTCCCCGTCGAAGAACATGTGCTCCGTGCGGCAGAGCCCGATGCCTTCGGCGCCCAGAGAACGGGCGGCTTTGGCGTCGCGGGGGACGTCGGCGTTGGCTCGGACTTTGAGTTTCCGCACGGCGTCGGCCCAGGTCATGAATTCCTTGAAATAGCGGAACAGTTCGGAGTCCTTCGGGTTCAATTCCCCGCGCAGGACGCGCACGACTTCGGAAGGGAGCGTGGGGATCTTGCCCACGAACACTTCGCCGGTGAACCCGTCGATGGAAAGGTGTTCGCCCTCTTTCACGTTATGCCCATCCACGGCCATGGTTCCGGCGTGTTCGTCTATCCGCAAAGCGCTGCAGCCCACGATGCAGGGCTTGCCCATGCCGCGGGCCACAACGGCCGCGTGGCTGGTGCGCCCGCCGATGGCGGTCAAGATCCCCTGGGCTGCGTCCATGCCTTCGATGTCGTCCGGGTTGGTCTCCGGACGCACCAGGAGGGCGGGGCCTTCCTTGGCCAGGGCCACCGCGCGCTCGGCGCTGAAAGCCACGGCACCGCTCGCGGCGCCGGGGCCCGCGTTGATGCCCTTGGCCACCAGGACGGCTTTTTTCTTTTCGCGCTCATCGAACACGGGGGCCAGGAGTTGGGAAAGCTGGTCCGGCTCCACGCGCAGGATGGCTTCGTCTTTGGTGATCAGCTTTTCGTGCACCATGTCCACCGCGATCTTGACCGCGGCCAGTCCCGTGCGCTTTCCCGTGCGGGTCTGGAGCATGAAGAGTTTCTCGTCTTCGATGGTGAACTCGAAATCCTGGACGTCCCGGTAGTGCTTCTCAAGCTTGGAGGTGATCTGCCAAAGCTGCTTGTAGCAGGCCGGGATCTCCTTTTCCAGCTCTTTGAGCGGCTTGGGCGTGCGGACGCCGGCCACCACGTCCTCGCCCTGGGCGTTGGTCAGGTATTCTCCGAAGAATTCCTTGTCCCCGTTGGACGGGTTGCGCGTGAACCCCACGCCGGTGCCGGAGCGGTCGCCGGTGTTGCCGAAGACCATCTCCTGGACGTTGACGGCGGTGCCCAGTTCCTCCGAGATGCGGTTCATGCGCCGGTAGGAGATGGCGCGGTCGTTCATCCAGGACTTGAAAACGGCGTCGCGGGCCGACACCAGCTGTTTCCAGCCGTCCTGGGGGAAATCCTGCCCCGTCTTGTGCCGGTAGAGCGCCTTGTAGCGGGTGACCAAGTCCCGGAGATCGTCGGCGGTGAACTGGGTGTCGAGGGTGATGCCGCGCTCCTTCTTTTTGGCGGAGAGGAGGTGTTCGAATTCGGACTTCTCGATCCCCATGACGACGTTGCCGAACATCTGGATGAAGCGGCGGTAGGAATCCCAGGCGAAGCGGGGGTTGCCCGTCTTGGCGACGATGCCGTCCACCACCTTGTCGTTGATGCCCAGGTTCAAGATGGTGTCCATCATGCCCGGCATGGAGAACTTGGCGCCGCTGCGCACGGAGACCAGGAGATAATTCTTGGGGTCGCCGAATTTCTTGCCGGAGACCTTTTCCAGGCGGAGGAGGGCGGACTTCATCTGGCTTTCCAGCTCGGAGGGAACGCGACGGCCGTGGGCGTAGTAGTAGCGGCAGACGTCGGTGGTGAGGGTGAACCCGGCAGGCACGGGGACGCCCGCGCGGGACATCTCGGCCAGGCCGGCCCCTTTGCCTCCCAACAAGTCCTTCTGCTTGCCGTTCCCTTCAGCTTTTCCGGCTCCGAAAAAATACACGTATTTGATAGGCATGGTTTTTAGTTGCTCTCTTTCTTAGGATTGAACTTCTGCGGTGCGTTCTTGATGAAGAACACCACTCGACGGTTCTTGGCTCTGTTCTGCTCCGTGTCATTGGGGCCTTCGGGCCGGTTGTCACCGTAACCCATGGCCCCGATCATGGTCGGAGGAAAATTCATGTTATCGATGAGATAGCGGACCACCGTGGTGGCGCGGGCGGTGGAAAGCTCCCAGTTCGTGGGGAAGAGAGTGCCTTTGATGGGCACGTTGTCCGTGTGTCCTTCGACGATGACGTCGTGTTTCTTGACGGCCATATCTTTAAGATTGGGCCCGATGTGCTGCAAGATCGTGGTCATGCGCGGGGTCAGTTCGTTCTTCCCGCTCTCAAAGAAAGGCCCGGCGTCGCCAACCTGCTCCCCGCCTTCCTGCAGGGTGATCCTCATGCCGTCCTTGGTGACCTCCACCTTGCCTTCGATCTTCTCTTCCTTCATCATCTCTTCGACTTCCTGCTTGGTCTTCTGGACGTCCTTATTCAAGGCCGCGCCCAGGGCGTACATGATGA
>Ga0155847_1019_pt4 | contig 10575 bp, 6 predicted proteins | sample RifCSPlowO2_01_FD_107501 | JGI IMG/M metagenome (GOLD analysis project Ga0155847, IMG submission 107501) | Elusimicrobia bacterium RIFCSPLOWO2_01_FULL_60_11
GCCCCGCCTCCCGCGCGGTAGGAAGAGAGCAGGCTCAGGGTCTCAGAGTCCACCCGGCCGGGGTTCACCATGACGACGACATCAATGCCGCTCAAGGACCGGCGCTTGAGTTCGCTCAAGTTGATGGAGGACACTTCAAAAGGAGACGGGGGCGCTTCGAGCGCCTCCCGGAAAAAGAACGACTCCCCGGTCAAGGCCTGGGCGCCCGAGGGCTCTTCCACGCAGAGGACCTTGATCCGCTCCGGTGAGCGGAGGCCGAAATGGAACACATCATCGGCTTCTAAGGCGTCGGGCGAGGTCCTCACCCTCCCGAAAAAATCTTCCCCGGACGAGAGGGGCGCGCTCAGGTTGACCACGGTCTTTTCCCCGGCCTTCAAGTCCACCAGGGCCTCCGACTGCCGGTAGAAAGGGCCCGAAGGGCCGGGGGCGGATTCGACGGAGACGGGACTCCTCGAAACATCGTCGCGGCCGCCGTTGAGAAGGGTCGCCGCGATCCTCAAGCGGTTGCCGGAAAAATCCGGGGTGACATGCACGTCCGAGACGGCCAGGTTCCTCTCCGGCGCGGGAAGCTTGGAAAAGACCAGCTGGACCGAATCATCGAAATCCTTGATGCGGGGCCCGAGGTCGGCCGCTTCTTCGGGCCAGCCGTGCGCGGCGGCGTCGGAAAGGAGCATGATGGACTTGACGGGAGCGTCCGAGCGGGAAAGGAGGGTGAACGCCGCCTGGAGCGCGGGGAGGAACTGCGTGCCTCGGCTGCCCGGTTTGAATTCCTTTATTTTTTCCGTCAAACCGCGGTGGCCGCCGGAGAGGGAGAACGAATTGAACTCCACGCGGTCCGAAAAGACGACGAGGGCGGAACGGTCCTTTTCCGCCAGGGTCGAAAGCGTCTTTTCCGCCATGAGAACGGCGCGGTCCCAGTGCGAGACGCCGGATTCCCGCGTCTGCATGGAGTAAGAGGAATCCAGAAGCAGGACGACGGCCAGGGAATCCCCCGAAGCCCCGTTCCCTCCCATCTTGAGCACGGGCCGGGAAAGGAAGAAGAACAGGCAGGCGAGGGCCAGGATCCTCGAGAGGAGGATGAGCCATTCCTTCAAGCGTTTGCGCGGACGCTCTCTGCGGATGACTTCACGGAGGAGCCGCAGGTCCCCGAAGGAGGTCATTTTGACGGGTTTTCGCACCAGGAAATGGAGGAGGAGGGGAATGAGGACCGCGGGCAGGGCCCAGAGGGCCGCCGAGTTCAAAAAGTGCCAGGTCATTATAGCTTTAGTGGTGCGTTCTTAAAACGGAGCGGATAAGCCGGTCGAGCGGCTCATCCGTTGCATGAAAATGATACGCCATCCCGGACGTCTCCAGAGCGGTCCTGTAGGATTGGCTCAATTTTTCAACCCGGGCCGCGTATTCCCGGCGGTAGGAGTCGGCGTCGAGTACCAGCCGGTCCTGGCCTTCCAGGGACTCGAACCGGACCTGGCCCGTGAAATCGAAATCCTTCTCGGCGCGGTCCAAAAGGTGAAGCACGGTGACTTCGTGTTTTTTAAAGCGGAGGAGTTTCAAACCCTTCAATACGGCGGCCGAATCGTCCAGAAGGTCGGATATGAGTATGATCATGGACCTCCGCGTGACCGAACGGGCCAGGGATTCCAGGCATTTGGAAATGTCCGTGGGGCCCGAAGGGCGGGCCGTAACGAGCTGGTCGGCCAGAGTGTTCAAGTGGGAAAGGGTGCCGCGAGGGGGGACGAAACTCTGCCCCGCGTTCTGGAGGATGGACAGGCCCGCGCTGTCGCCCTGCTGGAGCGCGATATAGGCCAGGCTGGCCGCGAGCGTGGCCCCGTAATCATATTTGGACAGGGCGCTCTTCTCGCCGCGGAAACCCATGGAGCCGGAAGCGTCCAATACGAGAAGGACGCGCAGGTGCGTCTCCTCGTCGTATTGCTTTATGAAGAACCGGTCGTTCCTGCCGTAGACCTTCCAGTCGATGTGGCGCAGCTCGTCGCCGAAAGCGTACTCCCGGTGCTCCGCGAATTCCAGGGAATGGCCGCGGAAAGGGCTGGCGTGGCGGCCTCCGATGAACCCTTCGGCCACCGTGCGGGCGCGGAGCCGCAGGTTCTGAAGGCGCGCGAGGATCTCCGGGTCGAAATAGGAGCGGGGGGATCCCGTCATCAAGCGGGAACCGAAGCGACGACTTTTTCCACGATGGCCTCGATGCCCACACCTTCGGCCTCCGCGTGGAACGAGGGGACGAGGCGGTGCCGGAGCACCGGAGCGGCCAAGGCCCGGATGTCCTCCACGGAAACGCTCTTGCGGCCTTCCAGCACGGCCTTGGCCTTGCCGCCCAGCACCAGGGCCTGCGACGCCCGGGGGCCCGCGCCCCACGCGATCCAGCTCTTCACAAAGTCCTGGGCCCCGGGCTGCTGCGGCCGGGTGGATGCGGCAAGCCGGACGGCGTAGTCCACCACATGGTCCGCGGCAGGCACTCGCCGGACGATGTCCTGGAGCGTGATGATCTCCTCGGCGTTCAGGACTTTCTTAAGGTCGGCCTTCTTTCCGCTCGTGGACTGATGGACGATCTCCCTCTCATCCTCAAAAGTCGGGTAACCGATGTTGATCTGGAAAAAGAAGCGGTCCAGCTGGGCTTCGGGGAGAGGGTAAGTGCCCTCCTGCTCGATGGGATTCTGCGTGGCCAGGACGAAGAAGGGCAGGGGCAAGGGGTGGTTCTGGCCGCCCACGGTGACCTTGTACTCCTGCATGGACTGGAGGAGCGCGGCCTGGGTCTTGGGCGGGGTGCGGTTGATCTCGTCGGCCAGCACGATGTTGGCGAAAACGGGCCCGGGCAGGAATTTATAACCCCGCTCTCTCGAGACCTTTTCCTCCTGGATGATCTCGGTGCCGGTGATGTCGGAGGGCATCAGGTCCGGGGTGAACTGAATGCGCTTGAAGTCGAGGTCTAAGATTTCAGCCAGGCTGGAAACAAGGAGGGTCTTAGCCAGGCCCGGCACGCCCACGATGACGCAGTGGCCGCGGGAGAAGAGGGAGATGAGGAGCTGGTCGATGACGTCTTTCTGTCCCACGATGACCTTGGAGAGCTGCTCCAAGATGGTGCGGTGGGCCTCCACCAGCTTCTCGGCCAACTCCATATCGCGCATGGGAAAATTTTAACAGTTTCCCGGGGCTAAAGCGATAGGGGGGTGTGATTACGCGCTGCGGGCGATGATCAAGAGGCTTCCCAGGGGTTGAACCAAGTCACGCCGGTCGAAGAGATGTCCTTCACATTCCTGGTCACGAAGATAAGATTATGGTCGAGCGCTGTCGCGGCCATGAGCCCGTCGATCACCGGCAGGACCGTTTTATTCATTCGTGCATGCCCGCTCAAGATCCCCCAACGGTCCGCAATCGCCTCGGATATCGGCAGAATGCGGCCGGAAAAGCGGACCTTCAGATCTTTTTCCAGCCAAGCTTCTATGGCTGCGCGCCTGGAGGCGTTCGGAAGAACGCATGCCCCCTTTCGGATCTCTCCGATCGTCAAAACGCTCATGAATAAGATATCCTCATCCAGACCATCTTCAAGCCATGAAGCGACCTTGGTATCCGGGGTCTTTTTGATGATCTCGGAAAGGACGTTGGTGTCCAGCAGGAATCCGCTCACAGTTTGACGTCTCTGCCCGGATCCCGGTCGCGGGTCAAGTCGATCCCGGAACCGGCCAGAGGCGACCGCGCAAAGAATTGGACCAGACTTTTGGGTCCGGTTTTCCGATGGCATAGATCCTCATATTTTTCCGCCGGTAAAATGACGACGGCCTCCTTCCCCTGCCGGGTGACCCATTGAGGTCCTGCGGAACGCACCAATCGGAAGAGTTCGCTGAAACGCGCTTTGGCATCCTGGAGCTGCCAGGTCTTCCTCTTTGTTTTCCCAAGCATAGGACCCTCCTATATGACCAGTCTGACTAGTCTCAATTTTATCAGAATAAGGGCATTAATTCAAGGGATGTTTTTAGGACCGGACGGGGGGATTACGCGCTGCGGGCGATGATCTCGCGGAGCTTGAACATCTCCTGGAACTCATTGATCTGGTACAACCGGGTGGCCCGCATGACATGGTCCAGCCACATCAACCCGAAATTCTCGAGATACCCGGCCAGGGCGGGGTTTTCCGCCAGGGCGGTCATCATCTCATCCATGGACCCTTCAGGCATCAGGAGCACCCGAGAGCCGAACATCCCGATTTTCTCTAATGGAAGGACGGTCGGCAAATCAGAAAGTTTTCCATGGGCTTCCACGGCCATTTTTACTTTGTCATAGGACCCGTGTGCTTTGATCGCATGAGCGATTGCAAGCGTGGAAGGCGCAAATGCAACTTGGGCGCCGGAGAATTTCTCAAGGACGGAGCGGGCTTCCTCTAAAGCGGACGGGACTTGATCGGGACGGTTGACCCGGATCACAACGAAGGAATTGGGCTTAAGATCGGCGCCGTCCAAAGCGGTGTCAAAATCGTCGTGTTCAAGGCCGGCCTCAAAGACGCCTGAGACGGCTTCCTTAACCTCGTTCTGGCTCATCGTCATGCCGAGCGCCTTGTACGCGGCGGGCATGGCCTCGTTAATGTCTTCATCGCTCAATGTGCGGAACCGGCTTATAACTTCCCTGGCTTGGGAGCCGTCAATTGCGTCAAGCGCGCCTTCGGGCTGACCAAGGTTTGTCTCTAAGGCCCTTGCGGCGTCGATACGGCTGCGGCTTTGAATGGCTCTCGCCATCCCGAGCGCCACCTCGAAGGCTTGAGGGCTCACTTCATCTTTGTCAGAGCCTAAAAGACCTCGCCAATCGACTTTGCGGGCTCGATTGAACAGCTCGATGGCTCCATACTCGCCGCCGAACGCCAATGTCGCGAGAAATGCGACCCGGACCAGGACCGCGGGAAGATAGGGGGATTGGACCGCGGCAGCAACTTCATTGGCCAATGCCGGACTGATGAGCCCTAGGGAGAGGACCATCAGGACACCGCCGATGATCTCTGGTTTGCCGAAGGAACCGTCTGCGGGCGGCAAGTCCGCCTTGTCGCTTTCCAATTCATACAGGGAGAGAGGCTCATAGGAATCAATCGCATCAAGACCCACGAGACTGGGTTTTTTGAATTGGAATCGGCGGCCTTCAAGCCCTTTCTTTAAACGATCTTGAGCCCAACGATGGAATGAAGCTTGTACGCCGAAAAGGATCGTTCCGCCCGGTGATTTTAATTCGACGATCTTTGAGATCAGCATGTCATAGACCGTGGCCAGAGCCAATGAAAAATTGGAATCCGCATATTCAGCCCCATAGGCAATTATTTCTTTCCTTAAATCCTCGTTCTTTTTGATCGCTATGAAATCCTGAAAAAAAGCTATGGCGCTGATATGGTCAAATTTCTCCGCGGGCGGTTCTTTGAAAAAATCCCGCCTGATGTAGTGCAAACTGCCCCCTCTCCGCCGGATTTCCTTGTCGATCCCATTTTGTTCCAGAAAATCACGGATATACTTTATATCCGTTCTGTCCGCATCCAATTCATACGCGGTCACATGCAGCCCCATCAACGCTTCCGCGATCGGCAGCAGGGATCTTCCTGTGCCGATATGGAGTGACGATTGCCCGGCCTGGAGAGGCCGCAGTTTCAACCCCTTGAGAGTGACTTGGGAATACTCTCGAAGGAACATTCCGTTACTGTGACCGATAATTTCTTCGGCGGTCATGGGCTGGATCCGGGATGAATTCTCGTCCGGTGTGATCGAAATAGCCGTCCCGGGGCGGCCTTCTGGCGCCACGACATCCTTCGCGCCGCCGCGCTCGCCCGCCGGGGGGGTGGCAGGACCTGCCACAGGTTCAGGAGGCATGATCGGTTTAGCCCGGACCAAGTTCCATAAGGACTGCGGATCGATTTTTTCGAGCGCGTCCTCTTCGTTGAGATAATATCCAATCATGCCGTAAAAGACCGAATAAACAAGTTCGGCCGCAACCACGTTCGGATGGTTGTCGTCGGTGCCAAAAAGGCTGAGGAACTTCATCAACGCGAATTGCTGATATTTCGGCGACGGGGCCTGCAGGATATGCATGGCTGCCGCGTGGGCCTCCATGACAACGGCCCTCAAGTCCTCAGGCCGGATTTTCCCCTCTTCATAATTTTTGATTATCGTCGCGGCCAGAGTGTCGAGGAACCCCGAGTCCCGGTTCAGGAAAACGGAATTTACAAGCTCGGATGCCTCTTTATGGCTGCTTTCACTACCTTGATATTCTTTCATTTTGACAAAATCATGCGAATGCAGGATCTCTTCTTTCATGACCATAAACCCGAGCATCCAGACTGACTGATCCATGTCGAGACTTTTCAAAAGGTTGAACCCCCGGATGGGATCGTCATTGATATTCATGATATTTACGTCATGGTTGAATTTCGTCTGTGAGTCAATCTTCTCTCGACTCACTACAATCAACGAAGTATCATAGAACCGGCTGACATGATGGGTCGATGCGATGGCGTCGTGGTCGGCACCAAGTTTTGATTGATCCTTGACATCAAGCACAAGCACCGGCCGGCCCGCCACGATGAGGAGGGACCAGGCATTGACGCCTGCGGCCTCATTAGCCATATCTATCGCCAATCTATAAGATCCCGCCCATTCGGAAGGGCCCCATGGCCCGAAGAACTTGCTTGTTGGGATGTATTTGCCGTTCATCGGCATAGATGAAGGAATGCGTGAAGTCGAAAAACGGGATGACTCTGGGACAAAGCCCGCAATGTGTGCAAGCAGCCTAGATTGAGCTGACTCCAGTCGATCAAGGTCCAGCGATGCTAATCGCTCCGTGATATAGGCCTCTGCATCTTCGTTTCGAACCGGGAGGGGTTGATCCGGCCATTGAAGAAGGGGGCCCGCGCGTTCCAGGATGATTTGTAATTCTTCAACCACCGGCGGGACTTCGCCGGCAGCTGCTGGCCGGCTCATTTCTAGGGCTCCCCGGCTAAGGGAAATATGGATGCCGCCGTCCGGCAAGATTCCAACATCGGTCGTTTCCGCTATATCAATGACATACGACGGAAACAGATCGGCTGATTGGACGCTTTTCACTATCGATGCTTCGTAATTCTTAAGGGAATCATCGATGATGATTTTCAAAGCCGGAGGGGTTTTCCTCTCCGCATCCAATCTGGCCGCCGCCTCGTCCTTGAGCGCCTTTAATTTGGCGGAAACAGATTTATAGATTTCCGGTTCGCCTTCCGGAAGCCGATCCTCTTTCCCATTGTAATAATCCAGTGATTTTATTTTTTGTTTAACGAAATCCAACAGTCCGGCGTTGTCGGCTGTTTCATTAAGCTGGTCAATAACATGCTCGAATACTTTCCGCTGATCTTGCAGTATGTTCTCATATTGATCGGTCGCTTGTAACGGCTCCAAAGCGGCTGTCACCTCGCTTTTAAGCGTCTTCAATTCTGCCTGCTCATCTGACAGGCCCGCCGCGGTGGTGCGAGTGGCGCCGCCGCGCTCGCCGTCCGCCGGGGGGTTGGGGGAGCCTTTTTTTATTCTGAGCGCGGAGAGGCGGAGTTTGCCCGGGAAACTGAGCATTTGAGTGAGGGCAGCACTTGCAATCACTTTCATTTTACCAGAAGCAAATGCGTTTAGCATATTGCCGAAGATCCACAACATAAGGGCAAGGAATCCGGATAAACCAAATAAATCTTCCTTGCCCATCATGATTATTGAATACACACCGACAAGCACTGAAGCGTCTCCAAAAATAGCCAGTATGTACCATGCGATGAGTGGTCGCTTATTAAATTCAAAGATTGCATGAGAAATATTTTCTCGATCAGTTTTGCTCATGACAGCTATTTCGGGATATGTCAAAATAAACTCGGGAATGGTTTTCATCGTCGATTTAAAAATTAAATAGTGGCTCAAAGCTATCATTGAAAGCCCAATAATAATATCAATAGGATTGATCGGAATAAGAGGAATTTTCACCGGCTGTCGCGTTAAAATTTGTTCGGCAAAGACGGAAGTAACGGAAATCAAGAATACTCCGGCCGCCGTAGCTAAAGCGGCAATTCGGGACATGATTCTAGTGTCCTCAAATATGGTGGGGACTTTCTTAATAAAGGAGGAAGCCTTCGCGGCAATGCCGGTGACCTTCTGCTCTCCCACATTTTCCACGCGCTTTATGGTCCCATCCGGGGAAATTTCGAGATGAACGGGGAACAATATGCCGCCCGCCACTTTCACTTTGATGATGCCTTGATTCTTGTCCGTGACTTCCGGCAGGATGTCCGGCGCGTTCACCACGCCCGAGAGCATGACCCTGCCGTTATCAGCGACACCCGTCTTGATGGCGTGAATGGCAACGGCCGTTCCGGCCTCCAGAGTCTGTTTTGCCGGCTCAAAGACTGCCTCCACCACAAACAGCTTATCCCCGTCAAAGAGCTTCTCTAAGGGCGTCTTCTCCTGGGTGAACACGGACAGGTACTCCGTGCCCGACTTGCCCTCCAGCTTTGTGATTTTGGGCGCTAAGGTCACCACCGCCAGCCCTTCCTTGTCCAATATGTCTCCCATCCCTCCCGAGTGGTAGCCCCCCGTCACGAGCACGACCTGCTTGGCCTTCCTCTCGGAAATCTTTTTGATGAGCTTCTCGGACATGGCCTTGTCCCTCATCTCGGCATGATTGAAGAAGGATTCGAAAGAAGAAAGATCATAGATTCCCGCTTTCGCGGGAATGACAAAACTGTTGCCGCGGGCGGACTCTTTATATTCCTTCCATTCTTCGGGTGTGAGGGCAAAATCCGCGAGTTTTCCCGTCAGGTACTGCACCCTGGAGCGCTCGATGAGACCCTTCTCCTGGGCTGTCCTGGCCAGCTTCTTGTACCCCGCCTGCTCCATCCCGTGCACTTCCTCCAGGAACTTCTCCGCTCTTATGCTGTCGGAAAGCACCACATAGCGGATGTAGCCGTCCATGGAGGGGTAGTTCTTGAGGGGCACCCCCTCTTTCTTGCAGAGCCCCTGGAGATAGATGTAGAAGTCCGTATGGCGCACTTTCCCTAATCTGTAGGCCAGGGAGGCGTTAAGTACCTGGGAGATCTGTTCCTTAGATAGGTGCGTGACAAGCTTCTGGATGAGCGCGCTCCTCTCCTGCTCCACCTTGCCGAAGTCGAGGCCTTTCTCTATGGCCAATGCTTTGAGGAATGTGTCTACTTGCGGGGTAGCTTCGGCTTCCTGTGTGAGAAGCTTCACATAGTCCCCTATCTTGAGATTGTGGTTCCTGTACTCCTCCACCTTCCTGTCGAATTCCAGCAGGTCCTTGCTGAAAGCCGCCTGCTTGGCTTTCTCGAGCTCGGCCTGCTCCCTGGCCAGCTGCTTCTTCAGCTCCGCGGCCTTCTTGACCGATTCCCGGTAGGCGCTGATGTGGCCTGTATGGAGCTCCTTGTCGTCCACGCCCACTATGGCCGGAAGGACCTTGGCGGCAGTCAGGGCGGCGTATATGGCCCCGGAGAGTTTGCCTTCTTTGAGGAAGTAGTCCGCGGCCATCTTCACCGCGTCCTGGTCCTCGTATCTCCTGAATCCTGATACATCCACGTCCTTGAAGGCCCCTTCCAGGGCCACAAGGTCCGTTTTGCCCTGCTCCGAGATGCCCTGGATGGTCTTGCCTATGTTGGCCTGGGCTTCCGCGTTCATGTGGACGTCCTGGATCTGGATGACAAGGCCATCTGCCGGTTTCCAGTTCTTGGGGAAGCGGGCGGACTTGAAGTTGGCGTAAGCTAAAGGCAGGGACTGTATGGCAGCGGCGGTCAGGTCTGAAACGGCGTTGGGAAGGGAGCTGACACTGTTGACCGAGGCCACTCCGTCCCACACGGCGCCCCCGGGCAGGTTCGCTCCCACCGTGGGCAGCTGGGCCAGGAGCGTCTCCTTGTTCATCTTGGAGACTGCCTCTCTGCGCTCTTCCCACATGCCCGCTTCTGCGTAGGGGACGGCGAGGAAGCTGTAGGTGAACAGGGTTAAAACTACGATGGTGAAGGACTGCTTGACGCGCAAGGCCCTTTTGTTAAGGGAAGGGGGGAAGTGTCCCATATAAGAAAAGTATAGTAGAGATGCCCTTATATGTCCTCAACTTAATGTAAAATTTTTGTAACACTTTTGGCCTTGACGGAGGGGGGATTTAGTGTTAGCTTTATCTCGTGGACATAAAGGCCAAGAAGATCGTGCTCTGCGACGGGGTGCGGACCCCCATCGGCCACATCGCCAAGTCCCTGGCGTCCCTCACTCCGGAAGCCCTCCTTAAGCTCACCATCGAAGGCCTGCTCCACAAGACATCCCTCTATCCCCACGCCGTGGACGGCGTCATCTCCGGCTGGGTGGGCCAGGGCTCCAGCGCCCCCAACATCGCCCGCATCGCCCTTCTTTTGTCCGGCCTCCCTGAAAAAGCCCATGCCGTGACGGTCCAGGCCAACTGCGTGTCAGGCATGGAGTCCATCTGCAGCGCGGCGCGCCACATCATCGTGGGGGAAGGCGACCTCTACATCGCCGGCGGCACGGAATCCATGTCCAATTTTCCCTATCTCCTGCGCGGCCCCCG
>Ga0155847_1021_pt2 | contig 10445 bp, 5 predicted proteins | sample RifCSPlowO2_01_FD_107501 | JGI IMG/M metagenome (GOLD analysis project Ga0155847, IMG submission 107501) | Elusimicrobia bacterium RIFCSPLOWO2_01_FULL_60_11
ACGTATGGAACGCACTCAACTCTCATTGTGGTCCAGGCGCCCTCCGGCCTGGCGCCGGGGGCCTTTGCCAATGCGGTCAAAACCACGGCCCGCACCCGCATACGCGAATGGGCTGAATCGCAGCGTCTCGATGTACCGCAAGTAAGATTTTCCGTGGAGGACCGGCAAGAACAGGTCTTGAATGGCGGCACCCATGTCTTTGTCTCTGCGCGTGCAAGGCTCTCGATGCGGCCGCCGGCGGGCGGCGGCAAAAAGGATGTTGTTCCGCTTTCCGACGGCAGCGAGCCCAAAGATGCCGGCCGGAGCTACATTGCCACTACCGGCGATAGCCGTCCGGCCCATGAAGTGGAACAGATCAGAAAGGACGCGGCCTCCCTCGTTGGGGACCTGCGGAGCGTCGAAAGCGAGTTGAAGGGGGTAGCGTCCTTCATCGCGGGCAAGCAGAGCGACGCCAAGCTGTTCGAAAAGGAGATGCATGACTGGAGAACGGGAGCCGGCGGCGGATATGTCTCGTCCCTCATCGGCGCGGGGGCGGCCTACACCGTGGAGATGGCCGCCAGGGACTTGGCAGCCGTCGAGGCGGCCATTGGATCCGGCCCTGTCTATGACCCGGGCGCGGCGTTGGAAGCGCTCGGCGGCATCGAGGACGGCATCGCCCGCGAGATTCGATTTTTGTCGGAAGGATACGGGCCCTTAAGGGCTGAATTCGAGCACGACAAGCACATGGCGCCCATCGTGCAGACGCTCGCGCCGGAGGATGTTATCGGCATCCTGGACAAACTCCGCCGGACCGACGTCATGATAAAGCGGGTCATCGCCAAGCTCGGAGAACTGCGCCCCCCGCCGGCGGGCGGCGAACTGACCAAAGCAAAGACCAAGGAAGCGGCATCCTTTATCGTATTCGTGATCGGTGCCGTGTTTTTGTTCAGCCTTTCGGACTTGGTTTTCACTCCCAATGGTTCATTTGAGGATCAATCTCCCTTTTTGGCGGTGGCATCCTTGATATGGTTGGCTCTTCCCAAGCTATTTCCACGGGTTTCCAGTTTCATCAGTGACCCTTTCGCCGTCCACTTCCTGTCCTCCTGGCTGGGCTGGGAGTATTTTGGAAAGTCGAACATCCGGGCCATGGCCAAGGCCAAGATGGAAGGCCGGATGGTCGACTATGAGAGGATGAGGGCCGCTTTCATGCTGGAGCACGGGCACCTGCCGGGGGCCAAGGCCGCCCTTAAAAAGGCGACGAATGATTTTGTGAGATTGTTCAGGCTGGCGAAGCGCGTCCGCGCTCTCCCCCAAGAACAACAATATAGCCTGGACGATAAGATCGAACTTTTGGGCGAGATATATGATTTTGACTATTATGAAAACGATATCGTTTTCACATCTGACATAAGCGACGCGGAGCTCAACGATTGGGACCGCATCACCCGGGATCTTAACGGGATGTTCAAGGAAGTCAGCCCGTATCTTGACGTCAAATCCATCACCGGATATGAGTGGAATGACTTGAACTTCGAGGAAAAGATACGCTTTATCCTCTCGGCCCATGAGCGCGAAAGGCGGCTGGAACGGGTCGTGGACGCCGCCATCCGCGGGTTGCAGGCTGGTTTCATCAAGAGGCTCGCCGTCAGTTCATCCTTATTTGTGTCCTCCACCCTGGCCATCATCATCGCCGAAACATTCTTCCCATCCTCATCCGCTTATGTGCATTATGCCGAATTCTCGACCATCGTGGGTTCCGCCGTCTTGGGACAAAACGCCACCGGCTATCTCTTCGGCTCCGCCGCGCACGCCTGGTTCAACCTGACGCACAAGTTGAAACTCACCGCCGGCGATCGCCCCGGCGCGCCTGAGAGACGGTTCACGCCGGGCCAGGAGATTGAAAGGGCCATGGAAGTGGGGGATTGGCCGGACGCTGCCAAAAATATTCAAACTCTGAGGGGAAAATTGATCAGCACGCTTTTGAGGGATAAATATCAGCCGCTCATCACGCGGTTCAACATCGATGAGCCAAAAACGAAACTGCGCGATGAACAGACGAACACGGCCATCAAAGCCGGGTTGAGCGGAGCGCGGAATGCGCTGGAGAACGGGGATTTCAACCTGGCCCTAGCGCTTCTTGATGCCTTTAAAGCCCCTTATTACGCTCTGTTGGTGAGAGAGGAAAAGAATGGTTTTGACAGGATCTTTGCTCAAGCTACGGCCATAAAAGCAAAAGCTCCGGTCGCCCCTGCGGAGGGCGGCATCGGGAGCGAGCAAGGGTTCATCACGGCAGGACAAGCCGTGGTGCTGTTCCTCGGTTCCCTGGCCCTCACTGCGCCCATCATCTTCGGCACGGATTGGATCAGCAGCACGACTCCGGAGAGGATCAGGGATATCCTGCTTGTTTCTTTGTCTTCGGCCTTGGGTATTGTCATCGTGAGGATGGCGCAGGCGGTGATGATCTTGGCGTTGGATGAGGAGAGGACGGTCGCTGCCTACATCCGCGTGGGTGACCGTCCCCTGCCACCGCCATCGGTCAAGTCTAAATTCAGCCTCATTCGCGAAGCCACGGTCTCCGCCGCGGTCAGCGTCGTAGAGAAGGGTTTCCGCGGGAGCGTGGACGAGAAGCTGTTCCGGACTTATAAGGATAAATCCAACAAAGAAGCTTCCTCGCAAGCCAGTTCCAAGATATCGGCCATCAAGGACGAAGCCGACGGTCTCGCCTTCACCGCCATTTTAAAGGTCTTCGATAAATTCAAGGCCGGCGTATGGATATTCAACAGCGAAGGCAAAGGCCGCGACGAGGTCGAACGGGCTTTTGTGGGCGGCAATTATTCCGGGGTCCAGGGTTGGAAAAAGATCTTCGCGCGGCTCCTGCGGTTCATCGGATTGTCCGGACTTTTCGGCATCCATGCCGCCGTCATGTCCCTGGATGTGATAGAAGGCACAACGGCCTTCGTGAGGAATGTTCCCGTTTTTTCAGGCGGCAGTTCCGTGGGGGTATCCGGGCCCGGAGTGGAGTCCCTGGGCCAGTCCCCTGACATCTACGCCGACCTCGTGATCGCCCGAGTCCCTCAAAGTAAAATCAATGAATTCCAGGATAAGCCCCTGGACCCCGCAGAAAGCGTCTTGGTCAATTTGAGCAGGATCGCCGTGGCGAACGGCAAGGATTTTAATGGTCTGGAAGTGGTGCTTCTGGGCCGCAAGCGCGAACGCGCGCGCCTTGAAAAAATGCTCCCCAATGTATCCAAGGCGGACATCGACCGCGCCGTGTCGGCGGATGAGACCGGTGAAATGATCGTTCTGGAAGACCCCGTCACTCACCTGATGGTGCGCGTCATTCCCGACGGCACGCTTCTGGTGGCCTTGAAAGCTGGCCTCGGAATCCCCCTGACGGAAGCGACCCGGGTGCGCCTCCCTGTCTTTTACGGGTCCGGCGGCTCTCCCGAAAGCATGATGAACCTGGCCGAGCTTGCGGGGTTCGCTCATGAAGGCGCGGTCGCGGGTTTGCGTCTCATGTCCAAGAAGGTGAAGGATACGGAAAACAAGCTCGGAGCTTACGATTTCACGACAGACGAGATCAATGGCAAGGACGATCAGCCGGGTCTCAAGACCATCCGCACTTCTGACTGGAAGCAGGTGGTCAAAGGCGAACGGCTGTTCACGTTCGCCGACGTGAAGGGCGATGTGGACGCTTCCAAAACATTCCTCACCGATAATCCCGCCTGGAATCAGCGGGGAGTCGACGAGAAGACCGGTGAAGTCGTGACTCTCCGCATCAAGTCGGTCAATGGGAAGAGCCATGTTTGGCTGGAAAAGAGCGTCGAGCCCATGAAAGCACCCCCTTCGCCGTCGCTAGAACAGACGCCCGGAGTCGTCAAGAGCGGTCCCGATCCGATTTTAAGTTCCAGCAAGATGCTTGAGCAGAATGACCGCGACGACAAGGCCATCCGCGCGGCCGCCGACGCCTCCGTCGCCCGTGGCATTGAGTATGCCAAGCAAGACGCAGCGCAAAGAGAGCTGGAAACAGCCCACAATGAATGGATTTTTGCCAAAGCAAGGACATTGACTGCCGTCAATCGCGACCCCGAAGCGGTGGCGAAATTGCACACCGATGAAGCGGCCGCCCTTGCGCGGCTTCAGGACGCGGAGATATCGTCGTCCATTCCATTCTCGGGCAGATTGAAGGATATATTCATGATCTTTGCCGGCGTGACCCTTCTGTCCGCGGCCTCCGCTATGGCATGGCAAGGGCCGGGAGTATCGTTGCCCGTGGTCTCGGATGGGCTGGTTCTGGCGGGTGCCCTGGTTTTCATTTCTGCCGCCGCAGCTTTGTTCGGCGCAGCGAAGTCGAATTATGTGAAGTTCCTGTTCGCCGGGGTCATCTACCCCAGCAGGCGCGAGACGGCCAGGGACATCGTCATCGCTCACTTCCGCGGCATCGAGAGCCGGAATGTCATGAACAGCAAGATCGTGACGGACAACGCGGAGTACTGGAGACGGGTCTTCATCGATTCAGGCAACCGCATGTTCTACCGCCCAGCTCGACCTCTGCTCCGGGCGATCCTGGGGCGCGTCGAGCCGAGGTATCGCCAGGGTATCCTGAGGACCCCGGCCGAGTATGCGCGCGAGGCGATCGTCCTGGCGCAGCAGGCGCCGGCAAGGGGGAGGTCTCCTTTCGGTCCCGTCAAAAGCGCACCCCGTCTGATCGCCGCCCTCCTGGCTTTCCTCTCGATTCCGGTTCCCGCGAGTTCTCAGGTCATTCTGTCGCCGATTCCGCCGGCCCCGACAGATCGATTGGCCCCCTTGTACTCCACTCCTGTGACGGCCATTCCCGAATCGGAAATCCGCGACATGATGCGCCAGCTTGACGACCCGGACCCGCAGGTCAGGATTCTGGCCATACGGGCGCTGTATCAAGGCGGGGCCAGGAGCGGGACCATGCTCAACAAGATCAGCCGGATGGTCACGCGGGATCCGGACCCCGGAGTCAGATCTGTGGCCTTGAGCGTCATGGATTTCATGGCGTTGTATGAAAGAATCGGGTTGCGGGTGGCGCCCCCCTGGCAAAGGATCGCGATGCTCGGCGCCGCCGGATATCGGTATTATAAAGAACCAGCAGCCGGGGGTTATATCCCGGTCCACGAAGGCATTCATCAGCTTGTCGCCAGGGCCGTGGGGGCCAGAGTCAAGGATTTCACGATAACGCCTCCTCTCAGCTATTCCGATGCTCCCAGGTGGGATTCGAAAAGAGGCCATTACGTCTTCAGGGGAGTCGCCCTCAATAACTATGTGTCAGCCGTCCTTCTGGGTTCGGCCGGGATCGGCAGCATGGCCGGGATGAACCTCCAGGACCATCCAAAAGACATGTACTGGGCCCGACGGCTGGCCATTTCGGCATCTCCGCTCATCGTTGATACGGTGGTCCAACGGTATGTCTTGACCCGCGACCCCGAGAACGGGATGTACAAGCTGATCATCGGACAGCAGGTCAAGAACAGTCTTTCATCCGTCATCCTGGCGCCCTTCGGCTATGGTGACGGCCAAAGCATAGCTCGTTCCATCGTTCCCGGAGAAAACGCGACCGGTGGGAGGAAAGTAGCGCAGCGCGTCGTGGGAACCCTCGTTACGGGGTCCATTTTTGCGGCTCAGACGAAGGTCATCAGGGACCGGGGTTTGAAGATGGAACTTAGATTCACGCTCCCGCTGCTAATCGCGGGCCTTCTGGACCTGGGATTACACGTTTTGCTCTCCACAGCCTCCGGCGGCGCGGCGACAGCGGCGCTGCCGGTTTTTTCTTCCATCATCCTGCTGAACCCCGGCCTGTCGGGCAAGGTCAGGGCCCGGCTCTCCGGCTCCGCCGGCAAGGCAAGCAAACCTGACGAGGCCGCAACCCGGGCCAAAAAAGTCGCCAGGTCCCTTGTGGGCGCCATCAAGCTCATGCAGGGGGGCAAGGAAGTCCCGGTTCAATTCCTCACGGAGATCCTGGGCGACGATGGATTCATAGACGTCGAGGCGCTGGAGCCTGCTTCTGCTCAACCCTTCAATCCTCTTTTCAAGGCATTTGAGATCATAGGAAGGGAAGAAATGGAGAAGGCCTTGACCGAGGCCTTCAGGGAATCGGACATACGATTGAGCAGAAATGAGGTCGAGAAAACCGTGGCGGAACTCATGTCAGGGACTTTCTCTTATGACAGGTTCGAATCGGTCTTGAAAAATGAAAATTCGAGGATGGGAGCGGCGCCGTTCGTGGCCATCAAGATCAGCGCCCGCGAAGACGTCAGGAAAGCCGTCCAAAAAGCCGCTGCCGTACTGGCTGCGAATGATGGGGCTAAGATAGTTCTGATCGTTGATTCGCCCAGACAGAAATCGACCCTTGAAGGTCTGTCCGAATTTGGAGCGCTGACGAACGCGTCGGTCGTTGTCGGTGGGTTCGGGTCGTTGCCGCAAACGCTGAAGAGTCTCAAGGGCCCCTATTCGTCGAAAGCGCTGATCGTCCCCAAGAGTTCTCTTTTGGACATCATGAACATCATCGACGCTCTAAGCGAAGATGATTACCTCAGCGATTTCAACATCATGATCGTTGATTTTGCGAACGATGCCCTGAACGCGACGCCCTTCTTCAATCTCAAATACTTCAAAGAAATGAAGCAAGCCATGGATGTCATCGCCCGCTCGGCGTAGCGGAGAGATGAGAAAGTGGCTTGAATCCCGCCGCGCCGTCGTCGTCTCCGCCGACGACCTGACCGAGATCATCCGTTTCCTCGATCGCACCCCCTCCTGTACGGGCGGGTTTTGAACCCGCCCCCAGCCTTACCTGCCACCTGTCCGGAATAACCAAATGTAATACACTATTTACATTTGGTTAAACTTTGTGTAAAATGCGTTTATGATAGATAGGCCCTTTTGGTCCAGGAAAATTCAGGAGACATGGAAGCGGGCTTCCATCGTGTGGCTCACCGGCGTCCGCCGTTCCGGGAAAACCACTCTATGCCAAAGCATTCCGGGAGCGCGCTACCTGAACTGCGACCTTCCAAGGACGGCCTCGCTTTTGGAAGATCCCGAATCATTTTTCAGTTCCGTCAAGGAACCTGTCCTGATCCTGGACGAAGTCCACCAGCTTTCCGACCCGAGCCGCACCCTCAAAATTGGCGCCGACGAGTTCCCTCGCCTGAAGATCCTTGCGACGGGGTCTTCCAGTCTTTCCGCCACCCATAAATTCCGAGACAGTCTGACGGGACGGAAACGCTCCGTTGTCCTGCTCCCCGTTCTCCATCAGGAGCTTTCCGCCTTCGGCGTCAAAGACCTTCGGGAAAGGTTGTTCAGGGGAGGGCTTCCTCAGGCGCTCCTCTCGCCACGGACGGACGAAGGGTTTTATTCGGAATGGCTGGACTCGTACTTTGCGCGCGACGTTCAGGAGCTTTTCCACGTTGAAAAGCGATCCGGTTTCCTGCGGCTTCTTGAGACTTTGCTCCGCCAGAGCGGCGGTCTTGCTGAACCCACATCGCTGGCCCGTTCCTGCGGCTTGAGCCGGCCCACGATCATGAACTATCTTGAGGTCTATCAATTGACCCATGCGATCCACATCCTCAGGCCTTATCATGGCGGCGGGCGGCAGGAAATCCTCCAACAACCCAAGATTTACGGGTTTGACACCGGGTTTGTCAGGCATGTAAAGGGATGGGGAGAACTCCGCGAAGGGGACCTGGGACTCTTATGGGAGCATCTCGTGTTGGATGCTCTCTTGTGCGGGGTGCCGGACAGCCAGGTCTATTTTTGGAGGACAAAACAAAAAGAGGAGGTTGATTTTGTGATCCCCGCGGGGCGGGACAGAATTCATGCGGTCGAATGCAAATGGAGCCCGCGCGGGTTCGATGCGGGCCCATTGCGCGCCTTCCGGGCCCTTCATCCTTCCGGCAGGAACGTTGTCGTTTCTCCTTCCATCCATGAAAGGCATGCGAAGAAGGATGGAAAATTAACGATCGATTTTGTGCCTTTGGATCTCCTTGCGGAGTCTTTGGATCCTCCCGTCTGACCCATGCCCAAATCCACCGAACCCGACATCAAGTCCGTCTCCAAGAACCGGAAGGCGCATATGCGCTTTTCCATATTGGAAGCATATGAGGCGGGCATTGTGCTGCACGGTTACGAGGTCAAGTCCCTGCGCGAGGGCAAGGTGAGCCTGGAAGAAGGCCTCGTGCGCATCGACAAGGGCGAGGCCTACCTCATGAACGTCCACATCCCGCCTTACCGGCACCTCTCCCATGTCGAATACGAGCCCACCCGCACCCGCAAGCTCCTGCTCCACAGGGGCCAGATCGACAAGATAGATGAGGAGATCCGCACCAAAGGCCTGGCCCTGGTGCCGTTGGAGCTTTATTTCAAGGACGGAAGGGCCAAGGTGACGGTGGGCCTGGCCAAGGGCAAAAAGGACCAGGACAGGCGCGAAGAGATCAAGAAGCGGGATGTGGAAAGGGACATACGCCGCGCGTTATAAATTCTACCGCACGATTTTTATGAATTGCGGGTTCTTCCGCCATGCCGAGAAAGCGGCATCTTTTTTGGCTTGAATTTTGAGCGCCTTGTCCGCGGCGATGGCGCCCCGAAGGTGCGTCAGCGCCTGCGCGGTCTTCTTCAGCTTGGCGCAGACCTTGGCCATGTCGTAATGGAGCGCGGCCGTCCCGTTCGAAGGGATTTTTAGACCTCTTTGTAAAAATCCGGACGCCCTCATGTAGTCCTTTTTGGCGTAAGCGTTGCCGCTGCTTTTCAGAGCGCTTTCCGCGATCATGTCAGGCAGCTCGGGGTCGTTGGGACTGCCCTGCATCTCCAACTCGCCGTGCATCAAGGCGGACTCATGATCTCCCTTTTCCATCATGATCCTGGTCAGCATCTTGTGGACCCCCAAGGCCGCGCCGTTCTTGAACAGGCAGGCCTGGAACGCCGCCACGGCCGCGTCCTGCTGCCCGGTTTCCTTGAGCGCGGTCCCCAGAGCGAAGAAGTCCTGCGCCGAGCCGCCCGCCTGGGTCAGGGCCTGATAGAGCGGCACGGCGTTCTTGTAGTCCTTCATTTCAAATGCGATCTGCGCGGCCAGAGTCAGGGCCTCGCTGTCGTTCGAATTGGACTGGTAGGCGCGGTTCAGGTACTCGAAGGCCGCGGTGTTGCGACCCTGGGCTTTGGCGGTCAAGCCCATTTCCCGCACGGCGATGGCGTTGTCGGGGTCTTGCTTCAGTACTTTTTCCAGCGCGGCCTGGGCCCCCGCGAGGTCGGACGAAAGCCGCATCTCTTTTCCCATCGTGGCCATGTATTTCACCTTGTCCATGGGGAATAGGGACTGGGCCCATAGGAGCTGCTTGGCGGCCTTGGCGTGGTCTCCTTGCGCGGAAAGCTTGGCGGCGCTCTTCATGAGCATGCCCGGCACAAGATACCACGCCGCGCCCAGGATGATCAGGATGACGGCCACGGCGGCGATGGCTTTGGCCATGCCGGGCCTGTGGGACTGTTCCTGGACGGGGGGGAGGAGCGATTCGATGGAAGGCAATGATGCGGGCATCGGTTCCGGTATGTTCTGGGAAGGCGTGAGTTTGACCGGTCCTTGCCCCTGGGGCGTCAACTTCACCGTCTTGTCCATGTCCTGCGAGGGGGATGCTCCCCCCGCTGTCAGTTTTACGGTCTTTTCAAAATCGCCATCAGCCATGTTTGTCCTCCTTGAACTGCTCTTCTTCCGTCGATCCTTTGAGCGACCGGGTCGAACTTTCCCCGCCGGAGATCACTTGCGCGACTTCATCAAAATAACCCGTCCCCACGAACGCCTGGTGCTCGGTGGCGCTGTACCCGTCCGCTTTGGCCGCGAATTCCATTTCCTGGAGAGCCGAATAGGCCGTCATGCCGGTCTTGGAATATTCCTTGGCCAGGGAGAACATGGAAAAGTTGAGCGCGTGGAACCCCGCCAGGGTGACGAACTGGTACTTGTAGCCCATCGCGCCCAGCTCCTTCTGGAATTTCGCGATCGCCGCCGGGTCCAGCTTCTTCTTCCAGTTGAAGGAGGGGGAACAGTTGTAGGCCAGAAGCTTGCCGGGGAACTTGGCGTGGACGGCTTCGTGGAACTTTTTGGCGTCGGCCAAGTCGGGCGATGAGGTCTCGAACCAGAGCATGTCGGCGTAGGGCGCGAAGGCCAGTCCCCGCTTGATGGCCGTGTCGATGCCGCCCTTCAAGGGAAAGAACCCCTCCGGGGTCCTTTCCTTGCCCAGGAACGGGCGGTCGGCCGCGTCCACATCCGATGTGATGAGGTTGGCGCTGAAAGCGTCCGTACGGGCCACGATGATGGCGGGGATCCCCAGGACATCGGCGGCCAGGCGCGCCGCCAGGAGTTTCTGGATGAACTCGGCCGTGGACACGAGCACTTTGCCGCCCATGTGGCCGCATTTCTTGACGGAAGCCAGCTGGTCCTCGAAGTGGACGCCCGCGGC
>Ga0155847_1044_pt3 | contig 10267 bp, 14 predicted proteins | sample RifCSPlowO2_01_FD_107501 | JGI IMG/M metagenome (GOLD analysis project Ga0155847, IMG submission 107501) | Elusimicrobia bacterium RIFCSPLOWO2_01_FULL_60_11
CCGATCTTCTCGTCATCTCCTCCAAGGCGAACGTCCGCAGCTATTCCAGGGGAGACATGATCTACAACGAGGGGGACACCGCCGACAGCGTCTGGGTCCTGTTCGAAGGCCGGGTCCAGATCATGAAATACACTTCGCAGGCCAAGCCCTTCGCCTTGGAAAGCGTGGGTCCGGGTGAGCTTTTCGGAACGCTCTGCCGCCTGGGCGGCGACGGGCGCAAATATCCCTGCACCGCGGTGGCCGCAGGCCCCGTCACGGCGCTCAAGCTCCTCGACCGCACTTTTCTGGAGTATTACGAGAAAAACCCCGGCATGGTCCGGGGCGTCTGCTCGCTCTGCTCTGAACGCCTGAAAGACGTCCAGGACCTCCGCTGCGTGGGCCAGGAATCGGCGGCGGTCAGGATCGGCAATGTCCTGGCCCGCCTCTATCAGACCCACGGGGAGGCCATCCCCTTCACCAAAAAGGAGGTGGGCGAACTCTCCGGCACCACCACAGAGACCACTTTCCGGACGCTCAGCCAACTCGAAAAAAAGGGGATTTTGAAGTCCCTCCGCGGCAAGATCAAGGTCCTCAAGCCCTCCTCCCTGGAATCGCCTCTATGACGCAGGTCATGGAAAAGTCATCCCGTTCCTGGTAAAGACGTATCGGGGGGTAGTATGCGCAGTCGGAGAGGAGAGATACGATGAACATCCTTAATCTCTTGAAAGATGACCACATCCGCTTGAGTTCCGAACTCGTCAAGCTCCGCAAGAACCTGAACCATCCCGACATCCGCGGCCGCATCAAACACTTCATCTCGGATTACGAGGCGCATGAGTCCGTGGAGGAGGAGCTCCTTCTTCCTCTGCTCAACGACCTCAAGTTGTGTCCCTGTGAAGTGGAAGCTCTGGATAAATGCCATGAGAACCATGACGACATCTGGGGTCTTCTGGACCGCCTGTTGGAAGCGGTGGATTCGATGAGGTTCCCGGAGTTCCAGATGGCCTTCTTCCATCTGGTGGCCGTCACCGAAGGCCACTTCGGCCTGGAAGAGCGGATCCTTTTCCCGACCATCGAGCGCTATATGAGTGCGGATGCTCTCGACAAGGCGGGAAAAACAGCGGAACAGCGCCTGTCCGCCTACGGAGCTTTCGAACACAGCAGCCGTGCCGCCTAAAGCTGTCCTCGCGACCGGACTGACAGCGGCGCGGTTGGGGCTCTGGTCTATGATTCCAACGTCAGGAAGGTGAAGGGCAAGGCCGCGTTCTCAGCGCCTGCCCAAAAAGGAATCCGTCTACACCGGCACGCCGTAAGGCCGGCCGTCAATCCGCCCAGGCCACCCGGACCTGGTCGATCACGATTTCTCCCGCCCCGCCCTGCCCCGCCCTTACCGCAAAATTGAGCCTGCTCGCGTATTCCAGGATGGAATTGCCGCCTTCGCGGTAGGTGAAATCCTTGAAGGGGATCTTGACCTTGTGCCATCCCCCGTCGGGGTTGAAGGTCAGGCGGGTGCCGTAGACCGTCCCGTCATCGTCGCCCAGCTTGATCTCCAAGTCATTGGCGTTCCCCTGCGCCCGGTAATAGAAGACAATGGCTTCTTTTTCCAGATTCTCGATCCAGAGCGTGCGTGCGATCTGCGCCCATCCCGCCGCGCCCAGGTCGTATTTCATGAGGATGGCCCGGCCCTGGGCCTGGGGCGTGAATTCGGCCGCAAGGGACGCGCCGTCCGACTGGGACGGGGTCCATTGTTCGATCTCAAGGCCCTCTTTGAAATTTTCTGAAGCGTAGCGGGGACTCTCCGTCTGAGTCAGAGGCACGGCGGACATGGCTTGGGCGGGAGGCGTTTTGATGATAGCCGGCGCTTCGCTCTCGGGCACGGCCAGGGTCGTCACTTGGGTTCCGGGACGGGCTTTGGCGCCGCCCGACGTACGCACCAGGGAAGCCACAGGTTTCTTAAGGACAGAAGCCAGGCGGTTCCGGGATACCTCCGACTCCACCAAGTCCGCGATGTCCCCGGCGGGCCGCGCGGTCTGGTCCCGCAGATAGGCGGGGAGGATGGGATATCTGACCCCGGCCGTCCGCGCTCCGGCCGCCATCAAGCCGGCCAAGAGAAGGATCGTCCGCAGCGATCTATCGCGGTCTTTGAAAACATCATACCGCGCCGCGGCCAGACACATGGCGCAGGAATCGACCACGAATCCCGGGATGGGGATGCGGATCTCCCGTCGGGGGCTCGGCTTGGCATGCGTCCTGACAGCCGGCTTGGGCTCGTGCGCCGGCTCTTTCTTGACCGGAGCCGCCGTCACCGGCGGCGCGGCCGCGGAAGCGTGGGTTTTGCCGTTCCCGTTTCCATTGCCGTTCCCGTTGGCACGGACAGCCGCGGGTTTGACGGCCGGCGCGGCCGCAAAGACCTCGTCCCAGCGTTCCGACACCACGGGCTCGTCCGTGTTGATGGCCAGCTTCACTTCCAGACCGGGCTTGCCCTCTTTCAGATTATGGCGATAGATACCGGACTCGATCTTCAAGCCCGCACGCAGAACGTCGGCGGCCGTCTCGAAAGTCGCCAGGTAAGCGTAGCCCGCGTTCTTGACGATATTGCCTTTGAACAGGGCCACGGAAGAATTCACGATGGTGTTGAAGGTCTGCTGGATCTCCTCCAGCTCCTGCGGGTCCTTCTTGGGAGAGAGGCGGGTGAACCCCAGAAGGTTCACGAGCAGGATATGGTGCTTTTTCAGGGTTTCCCCGCTTTCATTCTGAACCAGAGGGACCGTCCGTTCGATGGTCTGCATGGAATTCTTCTCCTCATTGAGAAGCATCCCTAAGTTTCACCTGCCAATACTGGCTACTAATAGATAGCAATATATGGAAAAACTTGTCAAGGGGGATTGTGAAAAAGATTTCGGGGTGCCGGGAGTCGAACCCAGGCCACACGCTCCCAAAGCGTGCATACTACCGTTATACTACACCCCGGAAAAAGAAAAAAGCCGCAAGGGCTATTCTAACCGCCCTTGCGGCTTTTTGCAAGTCTTACTTAACTTCGACGACCGCTCCGGCTTCCAGAAGCTTTTTCTTCATCTCTTCCGCCTGGGCTTTCGGAATGCCCTCTTTGACGGCTTTGGGCGCCGCTTCCACCAGGTCCTTGGCTTCTTTCAAGCCCAGTCCGGTCAACTCGCGCACCGCTTTGATGATGGGGATCTTCTTGTCCGCAGGCGCGCTCGCGAGGACGACCGTGAAATCGGTCTTCTCTTCGCCCGCCGGAGCTCCGGCATGGGCCGCTCCCGCCACCGGGGCCGCCGCGACCGCGACTGCCGCCGACACGCCGAACTTCTCCTCGATGGCCTTCACGAGCTCGGAAAGCTCGAGAACGGACATCTTGGCTATTTGCTCGATCATTTCATCTTTGGTTGCCATTTGCATCCTCCTTACGATTGATTAAATCTACGCCGCCGCCGCGGGCGCGTCTTTCGCCTTGGCCGCTTCCAGGGCCTTCAGGACTCCCGCCAGCTTCTGCATGGGCGCGTTCAGCACCACGGCAAGTTTCTGGATGGGAGAGTTCAGCACCATCGCGATCATGGACAGAAGCACTTCCCGTGAAGGAAGCGAAGCCAGGATCTTGATCTGCTTGTCCGTCAAAAGCTTGCCGTCCAGATAGCCCGCGACGATCTTCAACTTGTCGTTGGTCTTGGCGAAGTCCACCACCGCCTTGGAGAGCGCGGCCGGGTCGCCTTTTTGGAAGGCCAGGGCCGTGGGGCCGGTGAAATGCTTCGCGAATTCTTCCAGGCCGATGTTCTTCAAAGCGATGGCCGTGACGGTGTTCTTGACCACGCTGTAGGCGGAATTGAGGGGCTTCAACTTGGCGCGGAGCTCATTGAGCTGGGGCGTGGTCAGGCCCTGATAGGTGGTCAGCAGCAGGTTGGGGGTGTTCTTGAACTTCTCCTCCAGCTGCTTGACGGTCTCGATGTTCTTTTTGTTAGGCATAAAATGGCTCCTTAAGGAATAAAAAAAGCACCCGTCAAAAATCGGACGGGCGCCGGAAATGTGGCTGACGCTTTTCGTCTCGGCAGGAAATTAAGCCCTTGAATCAAGGCACCTGCTGTCTTTGACTGGGATTATCTTATCAGATTTAGAACCCGAGTGTCAAGCCCACGGCGGCCGACAGTTCGGAGAGGACGGAGCCCTCGATGACGAGCCCCTGGTAGGGAAAGGGTTTGAATTTGATGCCAAAGAAGGGAGCGATGTCCGTTTTAGTGCCTGAATAGTGGCCGCCCGCGCTGTTGTCGTCCAGGTTGGTGCGGGTGCGGATGACTTTCACGCCCAGATAAGGGTCCACGGATGCCTTCTCGCCGGCCAGGTCGAAGAGGAATTTCTTGCTCACGGTGGCCGCGCCCTGGATCTCGAAAATCGTGAACTCCTGGTTGATGGCTCCAACGGTGCGTCCGTCGCCGGAAGTGAAACTGGTGAGCTTGTAGCGCGAATGGGTGGCGGAAATGTCCAGGGAGACCGCCGGAGTGACGACCGTGTAAGGCACCAGGGTGTATTTGATGCCGCCGCCCAGGATATAGCCCGGGTTGTCCGTGGCGTGCTTGTTGGAATAGGTGCCCGAAGGGAGCTTCAGGTCAAAATGGCCCGCGCCCCCCACCAGGTAATATTGGATGGGCGTGTCGAAGGGCTGAAAACTGACCTTGGACATCACGCCGTTGCCGCTCCCTTCCGCTTCCAGCTCCGAGGCGGAATTGGACGAAAAAGTGGAGTTCCCCACCCGGAACGAACCCGTCTGGCTCACGTCCAAAGTGAGCTTCTGCTTCATGACGTGGCGGTAATAGACCTCGGCGTGGAGCTTCTTCTCCCCCAACTGCGTGGCCGGGCTCATCAGCTCCGTGGCAAAAGAGCGGACGACCCCGGCGTAGAGAAGGGTGAATGCGACGAGGCCTGCGGCGATGAATTTGCGCTTGTCCATAAAATCGAAAATCCCAACGGCAAATACCGAATCCGTTGGGATTGTTAGGGCCTGGATTCGGTAGCTTGGCGATCCGCCGCGGCGGACCCATCGCTTTGCGGCCCCGGATTGCTCCGGGTGTGCTATTGTCGTCCTTTGGGAAGTATACCCCCCATACCCTTGCCTGTCAAGGGGGTGAAAATGCTAGAATGCCCTCAATAATATGTTGAAAAAAACCGCTTTTTTAACGCTTATTTTGGGCCTATTTTCACCCTTTCTTCAGGCTGCCGATCCCCTGGATTCGCTTGCCAGACAGGTTGCGCGCGGGCTCAAGAATTCGGGGCTCAAATCCGCCGCGGTCATGGAATTCCAGTATCTGGACGGGGGCGCAGGCCTGGGAGGCCCCAAAATGCAGGGCGCCCTTGTCGAAGCCCTCGCCAAGGCCGGCGTCGCCGTCTCTTCGATAGCTGCCGTCGAAGCCGCAACATCCGCTCTGGGGCTGAACCCGCAGACCGCCTCCAAGAAGGACGAATCTCGCACCGTGGCCCGCAAACTTGGGGCGCAGGCCGTCATACTGGGAGACATCAAAGACCTGAGGTCCAAGGTGGAGCTCCACGCCGTCTCCTATGAGACCTCGACCGGGAAGATTGTGGGAGGAGGCGCGCAGACGCTCCGCAAGACCTGGAAGGACCCCGTCTCCGACTGTGGCGAACTGAGATATTTTGCCCTGACCAACGCCCCCGCCGCGTCCCTCATCGCCCCCGAGAGCGTCAAGTTCGTTTTCGCCCAGCCCTGGTGGCCGGCCAAACCCATCGGGAAGATATCGTGGAATTTCTGCAAGAAGGACGGCAAGACCCCCAGCGTGAACGACGCCCTCCCGGAACTCAAGCTGAAGGCTGCCGCCGCGGGCGGGGACACCCTGCAGATCCTGAAAAGCGACCCGGACCCGGGCAACCTGAAGGTCCTCAAAATTGAAGCTCTCATCCTGCGCTAAACTCCTGCCCGCGGTCCTGTTCCTGACCGCAGGCACGGCCCGCGCGGAATATGTGTTCCTTCCGAGAGGCAACCTCTTCACCCCCCTTCTGGCCGATCCGAAGGAACCCCGTTTTTCCGCCAACTACCTTTACACGCGCTACGCGCCCCGCGAGACCAAGGGCGCGTCCGTCTCCGCCGGCGGAGAGATCGGCATCCTGCGCGATGCGGACAAGCCCGAGAACCCGCAGTGGCAATTCGGCGTCTCGGGCGGGGTCTTCTGCGAGTTCGACCTCGATTCCCCTTCCACGGACCTCATCAACACGGACTACTCCATCGGCTTCCCCATGACCTTCCGCCAGGGAAAGGCCTCCGTCCGTCTTCGCCCCTATCACCAGAGCTCCCACATGGGCGATGAGTTCCTGCTCCGCAGCGGCATCCCGAGAATGAATTACTCCTTCAATTCCGTCGAAACTCTCTTCTCCATCGAGGAAGACACGGTGCGGCTCTACGCGGGCGGGGAATACCTGGCCTGGAGGAACCCCGACACCCTCAAGCGGAACCTGGCCCGCGGCGGCATCGAGGCCCGCTCCCCCCGGCCTTACAGCGCGGGGCCCCTGGGCACTGTCTGGCTCATCACAGCTGCGGACGTAAAGTCGTGGGAAGAGATGAAATGGTCGCCCGCTTGGAGTGTCAAGGGAGGTTTTGAATTGATCGCCCACGGCTTCCCCGGGGATTCGAAGCGCTCCATGAGCTTCCTCGTCATCTACTATGACGGCTTCACGCCTTTCGGGCAGTTCTACGCGGAACGTCTCAAGTATTGGGGTTTCGGGGTGAGTTTTACTCTTTAGTCCCTGTGAACGGTGTCGGGGGAGAAAGCGGGCAGGCAGACCGCGATGTATTCCGCTCCCAGGTCCGGCGTGCTGTACTGCACCCACTCGCCTTTGTTGACGATGACAGCCTGGCCCGCCTCCACTTCCATCTCGCCTGAACGGGTCTTCACCTTCAGGCATCCTTTGAGGACCAGCGTGTACTCGTCGAATTCCGGGGTCTGGCCCGGCTCCACCCAGCCCGCCGGGCTCTGCATGTGGGCCACGCTCGCGGCCGAGGTCATGGAATTGACCCTGCCGATGTATTCGCGGATGACCTTGGGCTTGTTGCCCGCCGCTTTCACCTGGGTCGGTTTTTCTATCAGCTGGGCCATGAGCTCATTATACGAATTTTATGAGAGCCAGAGGCGGGCTGGGTCCCGCTCGAGACGGGCCCAACCCTTCTGTCTCCCGCGGCTTATGCGGCCTCGGCGTTGTCCTGCACGAACTGGCGGATGTCCTCGTAGTTCTCCAGGATCAGCCGCGCCTTGCTGAGCCCGAAGGTGAATCCGAACTTGCCGGACATCCCGTTCTTAAGCTCAATGGTGGGGTACGTCTTGCCTTCTTTCTCGAAGCTCTTCACGACAACCATATACTACCTCCTTAACAACTCGGATATAGGTTCGTCAGAACCTGGGGATAATGTATAAAGGTCGCGTCAGAGCGGACAGGGGGGAATTATGTCAACTTGTGTAGAATTGTTCAGCGGAGGCGCTGGACCTCTTCTTCCAGGGCATGGATGCGGGCTGCATACTTGGCCCGCTCCGCGCGGGCATTCCTTTTTTCCTCTTCGTAAAGTTCCATGAATGGCAGGTTCTGGGCGCCGACCCTTTTCCTGAACACCTCGTGCTCGCGGCACACCTGCCCCAGGTCTTCGAGCTTCCCGGCCAGGTCTCCCGCCTCGATCCGGGCCAGCTTGGCGTCGTGCTGAAGGGCCAGGGCCTCGTCTCCCATCTCTTTTATTTTTTTCCTGAAGGTCTCATTCTGGGCGGTCAGCAGATCCGCGGTCGCCGATGCCTGGTAAAATCTCTGGTCCTTCGCTGAAAGGGTCTCTTCCAGCTTGCGGGCCTTCTCCTCATAGATCGCCTTCATGGATTCCGACTCCCGGGCCCGGACGCGCAGGTGCACCAGCACCTCATCCTGGTTTTTCAGGTCTTCTTTGACGTCAGCGATCTGGGCGGCAAAGTCGCCGTTCTCGGTCTTCAAGCGCTCATTCATCTCTTCGAACGCGGACAGTTCTCCGATCCTTTTGCGCGCCTCGTCCAGCTTGGATTCCAGCAGGTCGATCTGCTCCCCATATTTAGTCGATAGAGACCTCCCCATCTCCACACGGGCGGCTTCGAAATTTTGTTTGAGCTCCGCGGCCTCCTCTTCCCTTTTCTTAAGCTCTTCGTGATGCCGCTTTTCCATCCCGACCCGGTCCGCCTCAAAATCCGCTTTTAATTTTTCAATCTCGTCTTCCCTGCTCTTCACCAGCCCGCGCAGCTGACCGGCGGATTCCTCAAGTGTGCGGCCCATGCGCAGGGCCTGCTCATAAAGGTCTTTGGATACGGTGTTCTGCAGAGCCCTTTCGCGCTCGTTCAGGGCCTCGGTATAGCGCCGCCCCATCTCTTCGAGCTGTTTTTCCAGGTCCTCGATCCGCGCGCGGGAGGCCTTCCTTTCCTCGTCCAGGTCCTGGCCCATCTTCTCGAAGCGCAGCTGCTCCTTCAAGGACTTGAACATGTTCTCCATCTCCAGGCGGGCGTTCTCCCTTTCCTGGAGCAGGATCTCCGCCTTCAAAGCGCGTTCCTTCTCCCTCATGACGTCCTGGTCCAGCTTGGATAACTTGGCCTTCATCTCGTCCAGCTCCCGGTTCTGGGGTGCTGCGGGCGGGGGTTCCGTGGCGGCTTTGGCCTTGATGGATTCAAAAAGGGGCGGCTCCGCCTTTTCCCTCTCCTCGAGCATGCGCAGGATCTTCAATATCTCGTCCTTGCTATCTGCCATGGGTCATCCCTCCGGTCCCTTTGAATTCCAGCAGCCGGCCCTGGAGCGCGGCGTAAAGCTCGGGTTTGCGGGATTTGAGGATTTCTAGGATCTCGCTCCGTGAGGCGAGCTCGGTGCCTTCCACGATCTTGGCGATCTGCTCCAGGCCGCCCACCGCGCTGTTGACCCGGCCTTCGATCTCGTTCTTCAAGCGCTCCAGAACGTCCTTCTCCACGAATCTCACCGATTCCAGGGAGGCGAGCACCTCCACGGTCTTTTCCTGCGGCAAAAGTTCCAAAAAAGCCCGGCGCGCGTCGTCCCGCAGGTGGGGCACCACCATGGCGATGTTCTCCGCCGGCTCCTGGTGCAGGAGAAAATGGAGGAGCCCGATCTTCTGCAGGGGGACATCGATCAAAAATCGTCCTTCATAGGGATCCAAACCCCGGGCCGGCAGGAGGTCCACCGCCTTATCGATCTTCTGACCCATCTTGTTGAACGCCCGCGTGAATACCCAAAGGGCGAGGAGCGCTACGGCGATCCCGGCCAGGGCGAGCGCCGCCTTTGCCGCCAAGCCGCTCACAAGGCCCGGGTCGCCCCATATCCTGTGCCAGACCGTGGGCATCTTGACCCGTTCGATGGCCGGCTCGCTTCCGATCAAATCCAGCACCAGGGCGCGTATCTCCGCCTCTTTTTTCGCCGGGACTCCCCGGTCCAATGAGATCTTCACGCCGATTTTTTTTACGCGCGTGCCCGCCGCGAGAGCGAGCTCGGAGCCGACCGCGGGAGCCTGAGCGGGCTGCGGCGGGTGTTGGATGATGATGACCTTGCTTTCTTTGGCGGGAGCCGGGGCCTCGCTTTTGGGAAGGAATCCCGGCAGATTGAGCCGTTTGGAAACTGGGGCTGTCTGAGTCTCCGCCGGCTCCGTTTCAACGGGCGCGGGGGCCGGCGCGGGAGGCTCGAGCGACCTTTCAACGGCCTGCTTGATCCGGGGGTCCAACGAAAGTTCGGCCTTGACCCAGACGCTGGCTCGGCCCGCCCCCAGCATGTCGTCCAGTTTGGCTTTGAGCTGGCTTTGAAGCGCGGCGGATATCTTCGTCTCCTCTTCCATCATGCCGGCCCGGGAGAGGACCGCCGGAGACAGGGCCAGGGAAAAGATCAGGACCAGCAGCAGGTTCATTTGGCCCACCCTTGCGACCTCATGAAATCCCGCAGCACTTCGTCGTCCGGGTTCAGATAGAGGGCGTTGTCATATTCCTTGCGGGCTTTAACCGTGTCTCCCATGGCGAAATAGATGGAGCCCAGGCGCGTGCGCGCGATGGACAGGTCCGGCGCCAGCTGGACCAGTTCTTTGCAGACTTCCACGGCCTCTTCGTAGCGTTCGGCGTCATAGAGCTCGCCCACGATCTTGAGCTTCCTCTTGACTTCCTTTTCGGGGTCTTCCGGTTGGGCATCCGTGTCCAGCTTGCCTATCAGGATGACGTGGCGGATGAGGTTGTTCAGGCGTTCGTCGTGCCTGCGGTAGAGCTGGACGTAGCGCAGGAGCGTCATG
>Ga0155847_1029_pt1 | contig 10244 bp, 10 predicted proteins | sample RifCSPlowO2_01_FD_107501 | JGI IMG/M metagenome (GOLD analysis project Ga0155847, IMG submission 107501) | Elusimicrobia bacterium RIFCSPLOWO2_01_FULL_60_11
ATCCTTGCGAAATTCTGCTTTCGCAGGGTCATAAGTATCTCGATTTCCGTCAGCAGGAATGCATTTGCGCTGACATGTCAAAGAACTATAGGTACATCATAAAAAAAAGCCCGACCGAAGTCAAGCTTTTTCTTGGGAAATCTGGCCCGACGGAGATCTAGGCCGCTTCCACCCTTTTTATTTCGGGGATCTGTTCGGTGACGATGCGTTCGATGCCCGCTTTCAGGGTCATGGTGCTGGATGGGCAGGAGCCGCAGGCACCCTGCATGTGGACATAGGCCACGCCGTCCACGATCTCGCCCAATTCCACGTTCCCCCCGTCCATTTCGATGGCCGGGCGAATCATGTCCAGGGCCTCTTCCACCCTGCGGCGGAGGTCTTCCTGGGCGCCCACTGAGGCGGGCACCTGATTCTGTTGGGTTTCGGGCTTGGATTCTTGCATGCCTACATTATAACAGATGGGAGGGGATAAAGCTATGGGCGGGGCCGGGCGGAACTATGCCCACTGGACCTGGTTGCGGCCTGCGTTCTTGGCTTTGTAGAGGGCTTGATCCGCCTTCTTGAAGAGCTCGGATGAAACACCGCCGTCCTGCGGGAACGCGGCGCCTCCCGCGCTCAATGTGACTTTCCCTCCGGGCTGCTTTTCCATGCCCGGGAAGACGGATTGTTCCACCGCGCTCCGGATGCGTTCGGCCACGATCTTCCCTTGAGTGATATCGGCCTCCGGAAGGATGAGAACGAACTCCTCCCCCCCGTAACGGGCGGCTATCTCGTCTTCCCGCGCCGATTTTCTGACGAGATCCGCGATCCCCTTGAGAAGGATGTTTCCGGTGTCGTGCCCGTTATTATCATTGAAGATCTTGAAATGGTCGACATCGAAAATCACAAGGCTGAAGGGATGACCGTGCCTTTGGGCACGGGAAATCTCCTTCTCCATCTGGGCCTGGAAATGGCGGAGATTGTAAAGGCCGGTCAGAGGGTCGGTGATCGTCTCGGTCACGAGCATTTGCTGCTTTTCCTTGAGGCTGCGGGTCATGGAATTGAAGAACTGGGTCAATCTCCCGATTTCGTCCGAGCTCTGAACGGGAAGTTCCAGGTCGAGTTCCCCCGCCGATACCTTCTGAACGCCCGTTAGAAGAGTGCGGATCGAGGATAGGATGTCAAAGGCCAGAAGAAAGATGACCGAAAAGATGGCGGCAAATGCGGCCGAACCCGTCAGCCAGGCCGCCCGATGGGTTTTTCTGATCTTATCCCTCATCTGGGCTTGAGCGGCGTCCATTTTGACCCGATAGATGTCCACCATCTTTTCGCATTGATAATTAATGCGGTTCAGGCGAGATCTTCCGGTCACGGAGGCTCTTGAAACGTCTTTCTGGCTGATGATGGAAGCTTCCAAAGCCGCGCCGCCGCTGAAGAGGTCCAGGAGGCCGCGCTTTTGAACATTCCGTTCGGCCTCAACCGCGGTGCGGTAAAGGCCGATCATGGCCCGCACACCCTTGCGGTAACGCCCGGTATCCTGTTCGATCTGCTCCAATAGCTCTTCTTCCGTCTTGCCCTCCGCCAGGGCCTTCATTCTTTGGATCCATTCCTTCGCTTCCTCAAGTGCGTCCACTCCTTCGTCCAGAAAGCGCTTTTCATCGGTGACCAGGTAGCGGAAAATCAGGTCATCATAAAGGATGACATGGTACTTGATCTGTTCGGCCGTACGGATGGCGGTGAGGTTCTTATCGATGATCTCATTCATGTTCATCTCAAGGCCTTCCTGCGTACGCAGAAGGAAGATCAGCAGTCCGGCCATGAGGGCGATGAGGGAGAGGGACGCCGCTATGAATTTTGCCTTGATCGAGAGATTCATCGGCCTTCATTGATTCTAGCGGATTTCCGGCTTTCGGGAAAGTGACGAATTAAGTATAATGTTGAATTCGACGGCAGGTCTGAAATTACCGCCTCCCCTTTTCGATGATTGATATAAAACGGATCAAGGATAATCCCAAGTACATCCAGGACATATTCGCGAGCCGGGGGCAGACGGATCCGGACGGGCTCTCGGACATGCTCGCGCGGCACAAAGAACTGATGAACCAGGTTGAAGCCCTCCGCACGCGGCGCAACCAGGTATCGGAAGAATTCCAGAAGCTCAAAATGGCGGGGAAGGACACCGGGACCCTTTCCGGCGAAGTGGAAAAGCTCAAAAAAGACCTGCCCGAGAAGGAAAAGGATTTTGCGGATGTTGAGGCACGGCTGAACGACGTCCTGCTCCGCATCCCCAACGCGCTCCATGAATCGGTGCCCAAGGGCAGGAGCGCGGAGGACAACCCCGAGATCCGCAAGTGGGGCGAGCCCCGGAAATTCGATTTCGAACCCAAGCCCCATTGGGAATTGGGCGAGAACCTGGGAATTCTGGATTTTGAAGCGGCCGGCAGGATATCCGGGTCCGGGTTTGCGGCGCTGAAGGGTGCCGGAGCTGCGCTGGAGCGGGCACTGATCTCGTTCATGCTGGACCTGCACACGAAGGAGCACGGCTACAGCGAAGTGCTTCTGCCATACCTAGTGACGCCGGAGTCCATGAAAGGCACCGGGCAGCTGCCCAAGTTCGCGGATGAGATGTATAAGATGGCAGAGGACGACCTTTACCTCATCCCTACCGCGGAAGTGTCGGTGACGAACCTGCACCGAGGAGAGGTCCTGGACGAGGCCGCCCTGCCCCGGAAGTACGCAAGCTATTCGGCCTGTTTCAGGCGGGAAGCCGGCTCCTACGGCAAGGACACCAAGGGGCTCATCCGCAACCATCAGTTCAACAAGGTGGAGCTGGTGTGGTTCACCAAGCCCGAGACATCGTTCTCAGATTTGGAGGTTTTGACGAAAGATGCCGAGGACGTCCTCAAGAAGATCGGGATTCCTTACAGAGTGATCCAGCTCTGCAGCGGGGACACCGGGTTCGCCTCCGCCAAGACCTACGACCTGGAAGTGTGGATGCCGGGAGAGAAAAGATGGCGGGAGATCTCGTCCTGCTCCTGCTTCACGGATTTTCAGGCGAGGCGGATGAACATCAAATATAAGGACAAGGCCGGAAAGAAGGAGCTGCTGCACACTTTGAACGGCTCCGGCGTGGCCGCGGGACGGCTCTTCGCGGCGGTATTGGAGAATTTCCAGGAGAAGGACGGGTCCGTGTCCGTCCCAAAAATTTTACAGGAATACATCAAAATGGAGAAGATAAGGGTATGATCACCATGGAAGCCCCGACGAAGAACAAACAGCTGATTTCCTGGGTTCAGGAAGTGGAGAAGATGTGCCGGCCGGACAAGGTCGTGTGGGTGAACGGCTCCGATGCCGAGAAAAAGCACCTGGAAGAAGAGGCCTGCTCCACCGGCGAACTCATCAAGCTCGACGAAAAGAAACTGCCGGGCAGTTTCTACCACCGCTCCAACCCCAACGACGTGGCGCGGACCGAGAGCCTGACCTTCATCTGCACCAAGTCCAAAGAGGACGCGGGACCCACCAACAACTGGATGGCGCCCGCAGAGGCCTACAAGAAAGCGGGCGAGATCTTTTCGGGTTCGATGAAGGGCCGCGCCATGTATGTGACCCCCTTCTCCATGGGACCCGTGGGTTCCAAACTCTCCAAGATCGGCGTGGAGATCACGGACAGCATCTACGTGGTGCTCAACATGCGCATCATGACGCGCGTGGGCGAGCCCGTGCTCAAAGTGCTGGGCGAGAACGGGCAGTTCACCAAATGCCTCCACTCCAAGGCCGACTTGGACATCAAGCGGCGGCTCATCCTCCATTTCCCCGAAGACAACACCATCTGGAGCGTGGGGTCGGGATACGGCGGCAACGCCCTGCTGGGGAAGAAATGCCTTGCGCTCCGCATCGCGAGCTGGCTGGGCAAGACCGAGGGCTGGATGGCGGAGCACATGCTTATCCTGGGCATCGACAGGCCGGGCAAGGAAACCAAATATATCACGACGGCCTTCCCTTCGGCGTGCGGCAAAACGAATCTGGCCATGCTTATCCCGCCCGAGGGCTATATCGCCAAAGGTTACAGGGTTTGGACCGTGGGAGACGACATTTCCTGGCTCAAGATCGGTCCGGACGGCACGCTCCGCGCCATCAACCCGGAAGCGGGGTTCTTTGGCGTCATCCCCGGCACCAACTCAAAATCCAATCCGAATGCCGTCAAAACCATCCGGAAGAACACCATCTACACCAATGCCGCTCTCACCCCCGATAAGAACGTGTGGTGGGAAGGATCTGACGATCCCGCGCCCGCTGAGGCGACGGATTGGAAAGGCAATAAGTGGAAGCCGGGTTTAAAGGACGAAAATGGAAAACCTGTTGTGGCCGCGCACCCCAACAGCCGCTTCACGGCCCCCGCCGGCCAGTGCCCCTGCATTTCGCCCAAGTGGGAAGACCCGGAAGGCGTTCCCATTTCCGCCATCCTTTTCGGCGGCAGGCGCGCCAACGTGATGCCGTTGGTGTTCGAGACGCTTTCCTGGAACCACGGGGTATTCTCCGCGGCCACGGTGGGCTCCGAAAAGACCGCGGCGCAGGAAGGTACGGTGGGCGAGATCCGCAGGGACCCCATGGCCATGCTCCCCTTCTGCGGCTACAACATGGGCGACTACTTCGCGCACTGGATCGGCATGGGCAAGAAGATCCCGAAGCTCCCGAAGATCTTCCATGTCAACTGGTTCCGCACCGACGACCATGGGAAGTTCATGTGGCCCGGCTTCGGCGACAACATGCGCGTGCTGGACTGGGTGCTGGACCGCTGTGAAGGCAAAGCGGACGCGGTGCAGACCCCCATCGGATTCGTCCCGAAGGCGTCCGGCATCAACACGGAAGGCCTAAACCTGGCCCCCGGCACCATGGAAAAACTCGTGGCCGTAAACCAGGCCGAATGGCGCGCCGAGCAGGCCGACCAGGAGAAGTTCTTCAAGACCTTCGGCGAGCGCTTCCCCAAAGAGCTCTGGGACGAGTTCAATTCCCTGAAAAAACGGCTGGGCTGATCCTTGGCACACATTTCTACACAAGTTGACATAATTACCCCCTCCTAGACCCCGCCCGGCTTTCCTAGAGTATAACAGCCAGGCCCGAAAGGGCTTGAATAACTGTGGTATAACTGTTATACTTGTGACCAACTTTGAATTTGATGACAACAAGAATCGCTCTAATAAAGAGCGTCATGGCGTCGATTTCTATGATGCCTAATATCTTTGGAAAGTTGACAATTTTATCATCGATGTTGAAAGCCGCGGCGAGCCCCGGTCTGCGATTATAGGGATGATCCATGAAAAACATTATGTGGCTGTATTCACAATGCGAGGTCAAAATGTCCGGCTCATCAGCTTCCATCGGGCTGATAAAAGGTTGGTAAAAATCTATGAAAAGTTTGTCAAGGAAAAAGAGAATTCCTAAAATCACAACGGAAGAATTTGACCGCAAAGCTGAAGCAGGAGAAGACATCACGGATTATTTTGATTGGAAAACCGCACGCGTCACCATCATCAAACGCGTCAACATCGACTTCCCCGATTGGATGGTCAAGCGGCTGGATCAGGAGGCAAAAAAACTCAACATATCGCGCCAAGCAGTCGTGAAAATGTGGGTGAATGACCGGCTCTCCCGCAAGGCGGCTTGATTTGGCAGTGAAATCGGATTCTCTTAAACGCTGCCCCTGGCCTGTGGCCGGGGATGCGCTCTACCTCAAGTATCACGATGAAGAGTGGGGTGTGCCTGTCCGGGATGACCGGAAGATATTTGAGTTCCTGGTGCTGGAAGCGTTCCAGGCGGGGCTTTCCTGGCGGACCATCCTTTATAAGCGCGAGAATTTCCGAAAGGCCTTTACGGGGTTCGATTACAGGAAGGTGGCCAGGTTCGGGAAGAAAGAGACCGCCCGGCTGCTGAAGGACGCGGGCATCGTGAGGAACCGGGCCAAGATCGCTGCCACCATCAACAACGCCAACCGGTTCCAGGAAGTGCAGAGAGAATTCGGGACATTCTCCAAATACATGTGGTCCTGGGTCGGCGGCAAGCCCATCCGGCACAAACTCAAATCCATCAAAGATTTTCCCACCTGCATCCCGGAAGCTGAATCTTGGGCCAAGGACCTGAAGGCCCGGGGCTTTAAATTCCTGGGTCCCACTGTCATCTACGCGCACATGCAGGCCGCGGGCATGGTCAACGACCATACCGTGGATTGTTTCCGTTACTCGAACTGAATCAGATTATTTGAAGCTGTTGATGAGCGCTGTAGCGGTCTCTTTGTCGAGGCCGAGCTTCTGCTTTGCGGGGGGGCCGAACTTATATGCGGGTTCGAGCTCCTCGTATGTGGGGATCGAAGTCTTATAGAAGACCCCGGTGGCGATGCGGTTGTCCGGCTGTTTGGCGGCGGCCATGGCGGCGTCCCAACTGCCGGTATCGTGGCCTTCGGCCTGCAGATCGTACACTCTTTCCCTGAACCAGGGATAGGTGTTGACCTTGTTGTAGGTGACGCAAGGGCTGAAAACATCCACCAATGAAAATCCTTTGTGCTTGATGGCTTCGGTCATCACTTCGGCCATGCGCTCCCCCGAGCCCGAGAAAGCGCGTCCGATGAAGGTGGCTCCGGAGACGAGCGCCAACTGGATGGGATTCAGGGGGTTCTCAATGGAGCCTTCGGGTGTGGACTTTGTCTGGGTGTTGAGGGTGGTGGTGGGTGAGGCCTGGCCGGTGGTCAGGCCGTAGATCTGGTTGTTCATGACGATGTAGGTGACGTTGATGTTCCTGCGCATGGCGTGGATGAAGTGGCCGATGCCGATGCCGTAGCCGTCGCCGTCGCCGCCCGTGATGATGGTCGTCAAGTCGGGGTTCCCTAAGCGCGCGCCCTGCGCGACCGCCACCGAGCGGCCGTGGAGCGTGTGCATGCCGTAGGAGCCGAAAAAGCCGGGCAGGTTGGAAGAACAGCCGATGCCGGAAACGACGATGACGTCTTTAGGGTCCAAGCCCAGCGTAGCGCAGGCCTTCTGCAGGCCGGCCAGCACGCCGAAATCGCCGCAGCCCGGGCACCAGTCCGGTGCGATCTTGGATTTGAACTTTGCGACGTCAAGCGTTTCTGTGGGCATTTTTAAAATTCTCCTTACCTTTTTCCGGCCAGCTCGGGGGTCTTGGCCCCTTGGAGCAGCGACTTAGCCTTGGCGTGGACCATTTCCGGGCCGAAGGGCTCACCGTCGTATTTCCTCAAATGGTTCTCGATGGAAAGGCCCGTTTCCTGGCGGATCAGCCTTTCGAGCTGGCCGGAGAAGTTGGCTTCAACGATGAGTGTCTTTTTGCAGGATCTCAATATTTTGGAAATGGCGTCGGACTGGAAGGGCCAGAGGTACTTGATGTTCAGGTGATTGACCTTGACCCCTTCTTTTTCCAGGCGGTGGATGGCGTCCCGCACCACGTTGTAAGTGGAGCCCCAGGTGATGAATGTCAGGTCCGCGCCGGCCGGGCCTTCCACCTTGGGATCGGGGAGGTTCTTCAATGCCGTGTCCATCTTGCGCATGCGCTTGTCCATCATGACGATGCGTTTGGCCGGGTCCGTGAAGACATCGGAGATGACCACGCCGTCCTCGTCGTGCTCGTCCGAGGCCGCGGTGTACATCATGCCGGCCATGCCGGGGAGCGCGCGGGGCGAGATGCCGGAGGGCGTGGAAAGATAGCGCTTATAAGTCCCGCTGCCGTTGCTGGCATCCTTCACCATCTCTCCGCGGTCGATCTTGACCTTGGAGAAGTCCAGGTCGTCGATGGTCTCATAATGCTCGGAAAGGAGGAGGTCGGAAAGGAGGATGACGGGGCACTGGTAGATCTCGGCGAGGTTCAAGGCTTCGGCGGTGGTGTAAAATGCGTCTTCGACGGTGGAGGGAGCGATGATGAATTTGGGGAAGTCGCCCTGGGAAGCCCCGAGAGCCTGGAAGAGATCGCCCTGTTCCTGCTTGGTGGGCAGCCCCGTGGAAGGCCCGCCGCGCTGGCAGTTGACGACGACGACGGGGGCTTCGATCATGGAGGCCAGGCCGATGGCTTCGGTCATGAGCGCGAACCCGCCGCCGGAAGTGCCGGTCATGGAGCGCGCGCCCACATGGCCCGCGCCCACCGCCATGTTCATGGCGGCGATCTCGTCCTCACACTGCTTGACGACGATGCCGTACTTGGGGCCTTTGGGAGCCAGCCAGTGCAGGATGCCGGAAGCCGGGGTCATGGGATAGGCCGAATAGAATTTGCAGCCGCCGGCCACCGCGCCCAGGGCGATGGCCTGGTTGCCGGTCAAGAACATCCTCTTGGTGCCGGTGAGCTGCCAGGTGTACTCCACTTTCTTGAAATTTTCCTTGGCGAAGTCGAACCCCGCCTGGGCCGCGCCCACATTGGCATCCACCACGGCGTCGCCCTTCTTCTTGAAGGTGCTGATGATGACGTCCTTGACCGCGTCGAAAGGCAGGTTGGCCACGAAGGAGAGGACGCCGAGAGCGACGGTGTTCTGCATGATGGGGCTTTTTCCGAACTTGGCGGCGATGGCGGAGGAGGGGATGCCGAAATCGTTGACGCCTTTGGGGAGGGCCGCGGCGTCGAGCTTTATCTTTTCCTTATTGTAGATGATCCCGCCTCCCGGAGTGACTTCGGCCGCGTGGCGGGCGATGGTGTCCTGGTTCAAGGCCACCAGGAAATCGCACTGGTCGCCCTGGGACCACACCTTTTTGGCTCCGATGCGGATCTGCATGTTGATGTGGCCGCCGCGGATGACGGACTGGTATGAATTGTAGGCGTAGACATAAAGGCCCTGGCGGGAACAGGCCTTGGCCAGGGTCTCTGCGACGGAGGCGATACCGTCGCCCGCGGCTCCGCCGACACGGACGGATACCTTTCTGGGAGACAGCGTTGTGGAACTGGACATAAATGGGGCTCCTATTGAGAGGTTCTAAAGCGTTGTAAGCATTGCATTGTAGCAATTGAGTCAGTTTCTGTCAAATTCCCTGCGGCCGCCGAAAGCGCGGGAGAGGGTGAGTTCGTCCATGTATTCCAGCTCGCCCCCGGCCGGAAGGCCCTGGGCCGGCCGGGTGATCTTGATGCCTCCGGGGCGGCCGTTGCCCCGGATCTTAGAGGACAGCGCTTCGATGAGATCGGCCAGGTACTGGGCGGTGGTCTCGCCTTCGATGTCGGAATTCAAGGCCAGGATGACTTCGGTGACGGGTTCCTCTTCCAGGCGCTTCATAAGGGAGGCGATCTGGAGGTCCTGGGGACCGATGCCTTCCAAAGGCGAGAGCGCGCCCCCGAGGACATGGTAGATGCCCCGGAAATCCTTGATGCGGCTCACTGCCAAGACATCCTGGGAGTTCTCCACCACGCAGAGCACCGCGCGGTCCCGGCCGGAATCCCGGCAGATGCCGCAGGGGGATGAATCGTCCCAGTGGCCGCAGACCTGGCAGGGACGCATCTGGCGGTGCGCTTCCTGGAGGACCTGGATGAACACCTTCATCTCTTCCTCCGGCATGCGCAGGATGCGGTAGGCCATGCGCTCGGACATCTTGGGCCCGACGGAAGGGAGCGTGCGGAGGATGGCGACGAGTTTTTCGAAGGATTCCGGCCGCTTCATCAGGACCCCGCCGTGTGGCGGGTGACTTTGCCGTGGAAGACGCTCAAGAATTTCTTGGTGCCCTCATCCTCGATGGCATCTTCGATGGGAGAAGGCGTGCCCTCGATGGGCTCAAAGGTCTCACCCTGGTCCATGGCCTCGAAGGTGGAGTGGAGCTGTTCCACCACCACGGTGTCGTCGTCTTCCAGGGAGTCCTCGGCTTCAGGGGCCGAGGGCGGCCTGACGAGAGGTCCCGTGACCAGCTTGAAAGTGAGAGGCACTTTTTTGTTGAGTTCGGCCGAGATGACGCCTTCCAGGAACGCGGCGTTGCGCTTGGCGTTCTCCAGGGAGAACTCCTTGACGAAGCCCAGTTCCGCTGAGGCGCCGCTCCAGCCGGGCGCGGCCTGCTGGAGCGTGGGGTAAAGGGAGGGTTTCTCATTCTGGACCCGCGCGAGGATGCGGGGCCAGACCTGGTTCAAAGCTGGAACGGAAGATGGTGCGGGCGCAGGGGCCGGGGGCGCGACTGACGCCCGCGGCGGCGCTACGGACGGTGCAATGACCGGTTTTGGGGAAGGCGTGTGAGGCATACCCTTTTCAAGTTTTTCCAGGCGGTCCAGGATTTCGGGGACATCCAGGGCTTCCTGGCAGAGTT
>Ga0155847_1022_pt1 | contig 10160 bp, 8 predicted proteins | sample RifCSPlowO2_01_FD_107501 | JGI IMG/M metagenome (GOLD analysis project Ga0155847, IMG submission 107501) | Elusimicrobia bacterium RIFCSPLOWO2_01_FULL_60_11
TCCACAACATACAGCGTGTTCACTACGGACCGCAGCAAATCATCGGAAACCGGGTCTCCATTTTGAGTGACGATAACATTCTTTCCGTCGATTTTGAGCCCGCCGAACCAATCAATATGCACGAGCACCTCGCCGTCGCTCAAGTCGTAGAAATAAGCTATTGCGGGGCTGAGTTCAGCAATGTTAAAAGCATCCTCCACAATGCCGCTCACCAAAGGGTCCACGGGGCGGTAAACGGAAGCACCGGTTGCTTCGACCTGGCATAATTGATATATCCCGCCGTCGGCGCCGCGCTTAAAGACCGCCACATTGTCCCCCATCCGAACAGAGATACTGGCAGACGCTTGGGATTTCGCAACCAAATGCACAAAATAGCCGGCTTCCCCAAGAATGGTTTCGCCTGCGCTTTTCGGCTGTCTTATCACTTTGATGACATGAATGATGAGGATCGCAGCGGCGATCAATGCCCCGGAAATAGAGACGGCAAGCACGAATTTTATGACTTTAGCGGACATGGTGATATCAGGCTGATCCGGCCCAAAGATCAAGATCCCAGCCCCGAGCGCCGTAGCGGCCAATAAAGTGATCAAAGCCACACGGATGTTGATGGCTCCGCGCTCGCCGCCCGCCGGCGGGGCGGCAGGCTCTTCGGTCCTCATGCTATCGGCGAATACTTTTAGTTCCTTCCAGATTTTAGAAGTCAACGGCCCTTTGGTACGCGCGCCGGCCAGCGCCTGATCGATAATTCTAGTCAGATCATCAGCGCCCATCTCGGGCATCGCTTCGACAAATGCTTGGATCATATGCAAATAGTCATCATACGCGTCGGCATCACTCAAAGGCAGTCCCGCATTTTTTTGACGGACCGCATCATCAACCGCGTGTATTTTACTCATGACCTCGATTTCCTTGCTTACGGCATGACCCGCGCCGGGCCGGCCGCCGGCGAGAAGGATGTTAATAAACATACTGACAGGCAAAGCGAGTACGTTATAGGCGAAGTGGATGGCGATGTTGGACGCGGGGATGGCGAGCGCGGCTCCAATGGCTGCCAAGGCCGGGGGGACTGAATAATAATCGACCAATCCGTGATAGCCAAACCAGGGACTTGCGGCCATTCCTATCCATATCGCCGAAAGACCCATGCTCCGGAAAAGATACTGCAATTCCCCCTTGGATCCGGGCTCATACACATGCATCTTGAACATGAAATCTTTGGGATGACGGACAGTATCGAGAAACTCATGCCAGGGAGCGACGAAAAGAGACGCGACGACATGGATGATCGGTGTTCTCAGTGACGCAGGCCATGTGAAGAATGTAGGAATATTCTCATCCATGAACGACTCGGTCGCTTCGAGGGTCTTCAAAGCCGTAAGGCCCGCGCCGCCCGCCGGCGGGGCGGCCTTGCTTGGATTTTCAAATTCTCTTCTGAGCGCTGACAGAATCCGTTCTTTGTCCGCCACATCGCGTTCTGCGGACTGCAGCGCGAGCGATATCGCAGCGTGCCTTCTTCTCGATTCGCGCAATTCCCGTATATCGTCGGGATCCCGGTTGCTTATATGTTCCAGGCGGCTTACTACCCCCGCCTGATATACAGCTTCGCTTCCCTTTTCTTGTGCAAGATCGTAGCGGCGCTCCTGCGCCTCCCGTAGAGCGGCTTCGGCCTCCGCGATCCGCGCCTGGATAGTCGGCAACGGGAGTGAGACCGTTTCACGCGCCGGGCCGCTCGGGCCCGTGGTGTCGGCGTAGCGCTTAGCCGGCATTTTGCGGCCGCCGAATACAACCTCAGGAAACTCTATGCTGTTTCTTATCCCGATAGCAATGACTCCCAGCGACAAGATACCCAATACGATATAGACAATATATTGCAATGCGGAACCTTCAAAATTAATGATGTCAGGCGCCGCCGATGCGCCCTCCTGCGCGGCGCCGGCAATCCCGGGCGCGATGACCGAGAGAGCCATCACCAAAACCCCGAAGCCGAACAACCGTCTGAGCATCTTCATCCAGCTCGGTTGAACAGAATCCTGCCGTGCCTGTTTTTTCCCGTTAATCTCGGTGGAAATTGGCGGGTTTGTAACGCCTAAACTGAGAGTTCCAAGGACCAGGATTCCCATTACAAAATAGACGAGGTTCATGATCGTGTCATCCACTATGGGATTGACATCGGAGGAGCCGGCCGAAAGACCCGCGGTGTAAGCCAGCACCATGCCAAGAATGATGACTGCCTTATTGGGGAGTTGGATGCGGCCGAGGAATTCCTGGAGCGCGGCAATGGCTGTCCTCTGTTCTTTAAGGAACGAAGAAGCCCTCGCAACGACGCCGGTCTTAACCGTCTGCTCTCCTACTTTCTCGACGCGCTTGCCGTCGGCACTCAAATAGACAGGGAAGAGAATCCCTCCCGCTACCTTGACCAACGCCTGGTTCGGTGCAACGGCTTCGGCGGTGATCTCCACCGCGTCAGCCCCCAGCATCAACTTTACCGCGGACGATAACCGGCTTGCAACGGCCTTGGGGTTCTTAAGTACTGTGATTCCGGCAATGATTCCGGCGATATCGGCGAACAACGCGGGCGACGCCACTTCAGGCGTCACAAAGAGCTTGTCCCCGTCAAACAGCTTCTCAAGAGGCGTCTTCTCTTGGGTGAACACGGACAGGTATTCGGTGCCCGACTTGCCCTCAAGCTTGGTGATCTTGGGTGCTAATGTGACCACGGCCAGCCCTTCCTGGTCCAGAATGTCTCCCATGCCTCCCGAGTGGTAGCCCCCGGTCACGAGCACCACCTGCTTGGCCTTGCGCTCCGAGATCTGCTTCATGAGCTTCTCCGACATGGCCTTGTCCCTCATCTCGGCGTGCTTGAAGAACGATTCGAAGGATTCCAGCCCGACCCTCGGAGTGCGCATCTCGTAGTATTCCTTCCACTCTTCCGGCGTCAAGGCAAAATCCGCCAGCTTGCCCGTCAGATACCGCATCCTGGAGCGCTCTATCAGGTTCTTCTCCGCCCTTGTGCGGGCCAGCTTGCCGTAGCCCGCCTGCTCCATTCCATGAACTTCTTCCAGGAACTTCTCCGCTCGGATGCTGTCGGAGAGCACCACATAGCGTATGTAGCCGTCCATGGCGGGGTAGTTCTTCAAGGGCACCCCTTCCTTCTTGCAGAGGCCTTGCAGATAGATGTAGAAGTCCGTGTGGCGCACCTTGCCTAATCTGTAGGCCAGGGAGGCGTTCAATACCTGGGATATCTGTTCCTTAGATAGGTGCGTGACCAGTTTCTGGATGAGGGCGCTCCTCTCCTGCTCCACCTTGCCGAAGTCGAGGCCCTTCTCCATGGCCAGGGCCTTGAGGAAGGTGTCCACCTGGGGGGTGGCCTCGGCTTCCTGTGTGAGGAGCTTCACATAGTCCCCGATTTTGAGATTGTGGTTCCTGTATTCCTCTACTTTCCGGTCAAATTCAAGGAGATCCTTGCTGAACGCCGCCTGCTTGGCCTTCTCGATCTCGGCCTGTTCCTTTAATAGCTCTTGTTTTATGGCTTGTGCCTTCTTGACCGATTCCCGATAGGCGTTGATATGGCCCGTGTGGAGTTCCTTGTCGTCCACGCCCACTATGGCCGGCAGGACCTTGGCCGCTGTCAGGGCCGCATGAATGGCCCCGGAGAGCTTGCCTTCTTTCAAAAAGTAGTCCGCGGCCATCTTCACAGCGTCCTGGTCCTCGTACTTCCTGAACCCCGAGACATCCACGTCCTTGAAGGCCCCTTCCAGGGCCACAAGATCCGTTTTACCCTTTTCTGATATGCTGGATAGGGTCTTGCCTATGTTGGCTTGCGCTTCGGGGTTCATGTGGACGTCTTGGATCTGGATGACGAGGCCGTCGGCAGGTTTCCAGTTCTTGGGAAAGCGGGCGGATTTGAAATTGGCGTAGGCGAGAGGCAGGGACTGTATGGCCGCAGCCGTGATGTCTGAGGCGACATTGGGCAGGGACGCCGCGCTGTTGACGGAGGCCACACCGTCCCACATGGCTCCTCCGGGCAGGTTCGCTCCCACCGTGGGCAGCTGGGCAAGCAGCGTCTCCTTGTTCATCTTGGAGACTGCCTCTCTGCGCTCTTCCCACATGCCCGCCTGGGCGTAGGGAACGGCTAGGAAACTGTAGACGAAAGATAGAAGAAGGGAAAGGGTGAACGCCTTCTTGATGAGGGTCGGGCCTCTGTGGGTCATGGGTTAAATGTTAACAGAAGTGGACAGTTTTGTCCTCAACTTTTTGTAACATTCATGTAACACTTTAGCCGGAGGGATTGGGGACGGAGAGACTCGAACTCTCATGCCACTGAAGGCACTAGCTCCTGAAGCTAGCGTGTCTGCCATTCCACCACGTCCCCGGGAATGTTTATCTTTGTTTGGGGGTTATTTTACCAAGAATGTCGGTCATAAGATAGTCGTAGTTGTAGGGTTTGAGCAGGCAGTCGAAAGCTCCCTGGCGGAAGGCGCGCACGACATTGTCGGCGTCCTTGAAACCCGTCACCATGATGATGGGGGTCTCCTTGTCCCGCGACTTGATCTGTTTCAGGAGATCCAGCCCGTTGGCGTCGGGCAGCATGATGTCGAGGAAAACGGCATCGGGCTTTTTCGAGGCCAGTTCCTTCAGGCCGTCCGCGGCCGTGTAGGCCTGCAGGACCTTGTGCCCGTTCTGCTCGATGAAGGTCCTAAGCAGGTCGGAAGCTTCGATATCGTCATCGATGATCAAGAGATTCATGGTTACCCCCGGGGGTGGGCCCCCGCATAGACCTTTTTAAGGCCCTCGATCGAAGTGTGCGCGTAGATCTGGGTGCTGGCGAGCGACCTGTGGCCCAGCATCTCCTGCACGGTGCGGAGGTCCGCGCCGGCGTTGAGAAGGTGAGTGGCGAAGGAATGGCGGAACGCGTGGGGCGCCATGTCCTTGGTGAGGGGCGACTTGCGCGCCCGGGACTTGAGCGCCTTGGACGCCCCTCTGGGCGTGAGACGCCCGCCCCGGAAATTGACGAAGAGCGCTTTCTCGGGCGCTCGGCCGAAGCGTTTTTTTCTTTCATCCAGATAGGATTCCAGAGCTTTCACGGCGGTCTTGCCCAGGGGCGCCATCCTCTCCCTGCCCCCCTTGCCGAAGACCCTGGCCATGCCGTTCCAGAGGTCGGCGTCGTCGATGTTCAAGCCCAGCGCCTCATGGATGCGCAGTCCTGACGTATAGAGCGTCTCAAAAAGCGCCTTGTCCCGCGAGGATATGAATCCCGGATCCCCGGCGATGGAACCCAGGAACTTCTCCATCTCCCCCTCGGTCAGGAACCGGGGCAGACGCCGCTCCGGCTTGGGCGTTTTAAGGTAGGCGAAAGGGTTGGCGTCGATCAGGTCCTCCAGGACGAGATATTTGAAGAAAGACCGAAGGGCGGCCAGCTTGCGGTTGAGCGTGGAAGTTGCCACACCTCTCTGCGAGAGCGAAGCCCAGAATTCCCGCACCAGAAGGCGGGCTTTCCTGAAATTCGACAGGTCCGGGGACGGCCCCTTGTCCAGAAATGCTGTGAACTCCTTCAAGTCCTGGGTGTAGGCGCGCGCCGTGTGGCGGGATATGCCGCGCTCGGCTTTCATGTAGAGAAGGAATCGTCTGGCGAGGACTTCCGGGGAGGGAAGCGTCTGCGTCATGCCGCCTGCGCCTGCGCCGCCCTCTGGATGTTGCGGCACTTGGGGAACCCGGAGCAGGCCAGGAAAGGCCCGCGTTTGCCCACCCGCAGCAGCATGGCGCTGCCGCACTTCTGGCATTTCTTGTCCGTCATCTGGGGCTCGGGGCGGAACACCTTGTTGCCGTCCTTGTCCAGGCCGATGATGTTCTTGCACTTGGGATAGGCCGTGCAGGCCAGGAAACGCCCGCGCCGGCCGATCTTGACTGCCATGGGGCTGCCGCATTTCTGACATTTCTCGTCGGTGGCCTGGGGCATGATCTTCTTGCCTTCGGGGTCGAGCGAGATCTTGTAGGTGCAGCGGGGAAAGTTCTCGCAGCAGAGATATTTGCCGAACCGGCTTTCGCGGATGAGCATGCGCCCCTTGTCGAGGATGCAGAGTTCGCCGGAATCCTTGGGCTTGAAATCCACCTTCTCCATGTCCTTGCCGGCCTTTTTCAAGTCCTTTTCGAACGGCGCGTAGAACTCTTCCACGACATCCGTCCAGGACAGGCCTCCCGCGGCGATCTCGTCGAGTTTTTCCTCCATGCGGGCGGTGAAAGCGGTGTCCACGATGCCCGGGAAATGGAGCGTGAGCTTCTGGTTCACCACGCCGCCCAGCTCCGTCGGGAAGAACCGCTTCTCCTGCACGCGCACATAACCCCGGTTCAGGATGGTGTCCACGATGGGGGCGTAGGTGGAAGGCCGGCCGATGCCGTTTTGCTCCAGCATCTTGATGAGCGACGCCTCGTTGTAGCGGGGCGGAGGTTCCGTGAAGTGCTGTTCCGGCACGAGCTTCAAAAGCTTCAAGGCCTCGCCCGCGGTCAAGGGAGGGATCTTCTTGTTCCCCTTCGCTTCCGGGTCGGCCTCGTCATCGTCGATCTCCACTTCATAGACGGCCAGGAAACCCGGTTTTTTGACCTGGGAGCCGGTGACCCGGAAGGCCCCGGAATGCTTGGCGCTCTTGGCCTCCACTTCCACGGTCACCGTGTCAAAAAGCGCTTCCGACATCTGGCTGGCCAGGAACCGCTTCCAGATCAGGTCATAGAGCCGGTACTGTTCGGGCGCCAGGTTCGTCTTCAAGCTCTCCGGGGTGCGGGCCACGGAAGTGGGGCGGATGGCTTCGTGGGCTTCCTGCGCGCCCTTGGACTTGGTCTTGTAGACCCTGGGCTTGGGCGGGAGGAATTCCTTTCCATAATTCTTGTCGATGTAGGCCAGGGCCTCCTTCTGGGCGACGGAGGCGATGTTCAATGAATCCGTTCTCATGTAGGTGATCAATCCCGTCATGTTACCGTCCAGTTCCACGCCTTCATAGAGCGACTGGGCCACGCTCATGGTCCGCTTGGCGGAAAACCCCAGCTTGTGCGAAGCGTCCTGCGCCAAGGTGGAGGTCATGAAAGGGGGCGCGGGCTGGCGGCGCTTTTCCTTGGGCACGACGGAACGCACGATGAAGCCGGACTTTTCAAGTTCGGCGGTCATCTCGCGGGCCGTCTTTTCCTTGGAGACCTCCAGCTTGTCCAGTTTTTTCCCGTCCCATTCGAAGAGGTGGGCCTGGAACGCGGCATGGCGGCCCGTCTGTTTTTCCAGGTCAGCGGTCAAGGACCAGTATTCCTGCCTGTTGAATTTCTCGATCTCCGCTTCCCGTTCACAGATGAGCTTGACCGCCACGGACTGCACGCGGCCCGCGGAGAGGCCTTTCTTGATCTTCTCCCAAAGAAGCGGGGAAAGCCGGTAGCCCACGATGCGGTCGAGCGCCCGGCGGGCCACCTGGGCGTCCACCAGGGCGCGGTCGATCTTCCTGGGGCTCTTGATGGCCTCCTGGATGGCTTCGGGCGTGATCTCGTGGAAAGTGATGCGGCGGATCTTTTCCGGAGGGGCTTTCAGGATCTCAGCCAGATGCCAGGCGATGGCTTCGCCTTCGCGGTCATAGTCGGTGGCCAGAAATATCTGGGACGACGCGTCGGCAAGTTTTTTCAGCTCGGGGATGATCTTTTTGCCGCGGGGCAGGATGTCGAAACGGGGCTCAAAATGGTTCTTGACGTCCAAGCCGAAGTCCTTGCGGGGCAGGTCGCGAAGATGGCCGTAGGAGCTTTTGACCACATAGCCGCTGCCTAAAAAACGGGTGAGCGTTTTTTCCTTGGTGGGCGACTCCACGATGACGAGGGTCTTCCCGTTCCCCTTGATGGGGGAAGGGACGATCATCTTCACCTTTGCGGGGGCTTTCGCCTTCGCTTTGGGCGCGGATCTTTCTTTTTTATTTTTAGAACGCTCTGACATATCTTTTCCCAGGGAGCGTGCGGATGGCCCCTTTGAGTTCCAAGCTTAACAGAGTATTGGCCGCTCTGCCAGTCCCCCCCGAACATTTCTTAAGGACGTGGTCTATGGAAAGCGGCTCAAGGGAGAACAGATTTAACAATTCTTGTTCGTCCTCTGTCAAGACGGGCGCGTCCCCTGCCGGCTCCCCTTTGGCTTTTCGCTTGATCTTGTGGCGGAGCGCTTCGACCTCTTCGAGGATGTCTTCGAGGCCGCGGGTCAGCTTGGCCCCTTGCGCGATGAGGCGGTTGGGCCCTTCGCTCAAGGGGGATGTGATGGGCCCCGGCACGGCGAACACCTCGCGGCCCGCTTCCGCGGCCAGGCGCGCCGTGATGAGCGCTCCGGAGCGTTCCGCGGCTTCCACCACCACGGTGCCCAGGGACATGCCCGCGATGATGCGGTTCCTTAAAGGGAAGTTGGACGGGTAACCCCGCGTGCCGGGGTCGAACTCCGTGATCACCGCGCCCGCAACGCAGATCTCATCGGCGAGTCCTTTGTTTTCAAACGGGAATACCCTATCGGGTCCCGTGCCCATGACGGCGATGGTCCTGCCCCCCGCGCGGAGCGTGGCGCTGTGGACCGCGGTGTCGATGCCCTTGGCCAGGCCGCTCACGGTCGTCACCCCGGATTCCGCCAAGGACTTGGAAAGCGTTTCGGCGACTTTACAGCCATAGTCACTGGCTTTGCGGCTGCCCACGATGGCGATGGAGGGCTCGGTCAGGCACTCGGCCCGGCCCCGGACATGGAGTTTTTCGGGAAAATCCGGCAAGGAACGGAGCAGGGGCGGATAAAGGGCGTCTTCGGGATGGAGCGTGATGAAGGGCATGGGAGAGGGTTAAAGCAGGTCTTCGGAAAGCTGTGGAGACCTCATGATGTGGACCGGCTTCTTCGTCTCCTCGCGTTCCAGGAGCCGCTTGGTGGATTCGGGGTCGCGGCGCATCTCGGCTGGGATCCTGCCGGTGGATATGATGAGCGTGAGAGCGTCCACATCCAGGGCCTTGGCCATGCGCTTCAAAAGCCTTTCATCGGCGGGAGGCGGGAGAATACCCCGGATCACCTTGGACATGAACGAGGCGTCGGTCCCCGAGCGGCGGCAGAGTTCCCGCAAGGAGAGGGAGGAACGCTCCAGCCCCTGCCGCACGAGGTCCGCGAAGCCCGCAGGTCTTCGGGTCAAAATCTGGTCGTCTCCCATTTTTTCTCGGCCATGCGCCCGTAGTCCGTCAGAGTGAAGGAATCCTTCAGGATGATGTACTGCTCCATGGCTTCTCTCCGCTTTCCCATCTCCTCGTAGTTCTGGGCCAGGTGGAACCGCACCCTCGGCATGAATTTCTTCTCCGGATACTTGTCGACGAGCCACTTGTAGTAGCGGGACGCGTTCTCGGGACTGTTGGCCGTGTTGCAGGCCTCGGCCATGACGAAAAGCAGCCCGGGCGTGGAATCGGGGTCCTCATGCGCTTCGATGAACGCGTCCATCTTGCCGGTGGACGCCCAGTCCCTGAACCAGATCATGAAGCCGACCAGACAGACCAGGGCGATGACGAATGATTTCATGGCGCCTCCGGTTTGAGCAGGTTGCCCGGCTCAAAGTCCCCCATGACCCGGGTCACTTTGCCGACGGCCCGGCGGCTCCCTTTCAACTCGACGATCTCGACCGTCCCCACTTCAACTTCCTTCTTCGCTTCGCGGTCGGAATCCGACGGCGTATTCATCAGGTCGATGGCGACCTTGTATACCGTGAACCGCGAACCCGGCCGGGCCGAACCGCCCTTTTTAAAGAGCACGGTGACCTTGTCCCCGGTCTCCATGATGGACTTGCCCGCGCTGGACTTCAGGATCCTCCCCACGGAAGCGTCCTTCGCGGTTCCGGCGTGCCCGGCGCCGGACGCAAGGGTCAGAGCCAGGGCGGCCAGGGCGGCGCGCATCGAGATATTCATGATTTTCCTCCCATCTGGATCAGTGAAAAGTCCGCCATCTGGCGGAAACGCGCCTCAAGGATGGAGAGGAGCGAAAGCCGGTTGCGGCGGATCTTTTCATCAGGGTCCATCACCATCACTTTTTCGAAGAACTCGTCCAAGTCCGCGCGCACGCCGACCCAGTTCTGCAGCGCCTCGCGGTAGAGCTTCCGCTCCAGGAGCGGCCCGGTCTTCTGGGTCAGGCCGTCCATCGTCAC
>Ga0155847_1068_pt3 | contig 10074 bp, 10 predicted proteins | sample RifCSPlowO2_01_FD_107501 | JGI IMG/M metagenome (GOLD analysis project Ga0155847, IMG submission 107501) | Elusimicrobia bacterium RIFCSPLOWO2_01_FULL_60_11
GAAATTCCGAGCTGGCCTCCATGAAGCGGAGGTTCTGGGCCGGCTTGGCCCTGACCCTGCCTGTTTTTATCATCGCCATGTCCCATATGGCCGCGCACTCCAGGGGACTGGACCTGCTTCAGATGATCCTCTCCACCCCTGTCGTTCTCTGGGCCGGCTGGCCTCTCCTCGAGCGCGGCCGCTGCTCCATCGTCCACCGGCACTTGAACATGTTCACGCTCATCTCCATCGGCATCCTGACCGCTTATGCCTACAGCGCCGCGGCCGTCATCCTTGGGAAAGGCGCGGTCTACTTCGAATCCGCCGCAGTCATCACCACGCTGGTGCTCTTGGGCCAGGTGCTGGAGCTCTCTGCCCGGGCCAGAACGGGCGGGGCCATACGGGAGCTTCTCGGGCTTTCCCCCAAGACGGCCCGGCGCTTGAATCCGGACGGGACGGAGGAAGACGTCCCCCTGAATGAGATCAGGGCGGGAGACCGTTTGAAGGTCAGGACGGGGGAAAAGATCCCCGCGGACGGCGCTGTGACGGAGGGCAAATGCTCCGTGGATGAATCCATGCTCACCGGGGAATCCGTTCCGGTGGAGAAGACCGCCGGCAGCCGTGTGATCGGAGGAACGCTGAACGGCCGGGGGAGTTTTGTGATGCAAGTGGAGCGGACCGGGGAAGACACCCTTTTGGCTCAGATCGTGCGCACCGTGGGCCAGGCGCAGAGGTCCCGTGCTCCCATCCAAGGCATCGCCGACACGGTATCCGCCTATTTCGTGCCGGCGGTCCTGGCCGCTTCCGCCGCAACATTCGCGGCCTGGCTCATTTGGGGGCCGGAGCCCAAGGCCGCGCACGCTCTCATCAACGCCGTGGCCGTCCTCATCATCGCCTGCCCCTGCGCCCTGGGCCTGGCCACGCCCATGTCCATCATGACGGCGATGGGGAGGGGAGCCCAGTCAGGCATCCTTATTAAAGACGCCGAAGCCCTGGAGATCCTGGAAAAAGTGGACGCCCTTGTGCTCGACAAGACCGGCACGCTCACGCGGGGCAAAGTTTCTCTCGAAGAACCGGATATTCTGAGGGAAAGCGCGCCCGAGATGATACGGGAGATGAAAAAGGAGGACATCCGCATCGTCATGATGACGGGCGACCGACAAGCCGCGGCGGAAGCCGTGGCGGGCGAACTCGGAATCGAGTTCAGGGCTCAGGTCCTGCCGGAAGACAAACTCGCCCTGGTGAACGAGCTTCAGGCTCAGGGGCGGACGGTGGCCATGGCGGGGGACGGGATCAACGACGCTCCGGCTCTGGCCAAGGCGGATGTCGGCATCGCCATGGGCACGGGAACGGACGTGGCGATGGAGAGCGCGGGGGTGGTGCTTGTGAAGGGCGACTTACGGGGGATTTTGCGCGCCCGTAAGTTGAGCCGGGCCGCCATGAGAAACATCCGGCAGAACCTCTTCTTCGCCTTCGTCTACAATGTCCTGGGGGTCCCTGTCGCGGCGGGAGTCCTCTACCCGTTCTTCGGGCTTCTCTTGAGCCCCATGATCGCGGCCGCGGCCATGACCTTGAGTTCGGTCTCGGTCATCGCCAACGCCTTGCGGTTGAGGAAGCTTAAATTATGATTTGAGGCGCTTGAGTTTGGGGTAGACGGGGTTCCAGACCTGGCTTCGCAATAAATCGTGGATGTTCCCGGGACCGACGGCGGGATCGGCCAGACCCAGGCGGACCGCCTCTTTTGCGACCGCGGCCGCGATCTTTTCCGAGATCTCCCGCAGGTGCTCCAGGTTGGGGAATAGGGAATCCTCGAACCCCGGAAGGCGCTTGTCGAAATCAGACAGGGCCTTGGCGGAGGCCAGGAAGAATTCTTCCGGCACCCGCTTGGCGCCGGAGGCGACGATGCCGAGCCCGACACCGGGGAAGATGAAAGCGTTGTTGCACTGGCCGATCGCGACCTTCCTGCCGTTCAAAGAAACGGGCGCGAAAGGGCTGCCCGTGGCGACCCAGGCCTTCCCGCCGGTCCACTTAAAGATGTCTTCCGGGACCGCTTCGCATTTGGAAGTCGGGTTTGAAAGAGGGAATATGATGGGTCTCCCGGCGCCGCGGGCCATTTCCTTGATGAGGGACTCGGAGAACGTCCCCGGCTGGCCGGAAGCGCCGATGAGGATGGTCGGCTTGACCTTGCGGACGACCTCGGCCAGGTCCACCGGCTTGGAAAGGTCCAGCCCCAGGGATTTCGCGCGCTCCACCGTCTGGGCGAAAAGTTTCTTCTCGCTGGAAAGGTCGCCCCGGCCCAGGTGCACGAGCCCCATGGAATCCACGAGCCACTCGCCGGCCTTCGCGGCCTCCGCCGAAACCCCCCTACCCTTCAATTCCAGGGCGATGAGCCGCGCGGTGCCCGTGGCCGCGGAACCGGCCCCGGCGTAGACGATGCGCTCCTGGGCGAGGTCGCGGCCTTCGAGCTTCAAGGCGCGCAGGATGCCCGCGAGCGTGACGGAAGCCGTGCCCTGGATGTCGTCGTTGAAGCTCAAGATGTCGTTGCGGTAGCGTTCCAGGAGCCGCCAGGCGTTGGCCTTGGCAAAATCCTCCCATTGCAGGAGCGCCTTGGGCCAGCGCTCTTTAACGGAACGGACGAAGAGGTCGATGAACCCGTCGTACTCGGCGCCTCGGAGCCGCTCGTGCTGCCAGCCCAGGTAGAGCGGGTCGTTCAAAAGCTCGGGATTGTTGGTGCCCACGTCCAAAAGGATGGGGAGCGTCCGCCGCGGGTGGATGCCCGCACCCAAGGTATAGATGGCCAGTTTTCCCACGGGAATACCCATACCGCCCACTCCCAGGTCGCCCAGGCCCAAAATCCTTTCGCCGTCCGTGACCACGATGACCGAGATGTCGTCGTGAGGCACGTTCCTTAAAAGCTCCCGCATCCGGTCCCTCTGCGGATAAGAAAGGTAGAGTCCCCGCGCCCGACGGAACATGTGGCTGTAGCGGCGGCAGGCCTCGCCCACGGTGGGCGTGTAGATGATGGGGAGCATCTCCGCGATGTGGTCCGAGACCAGGCGGTAGAAAAGGGTCTCGTTGCGGTCATGGAGACCGCCCAGATAGATGTTCTGATTGATGGGGTTGTCTTTGGCGGCGAAGTTGTCGTAGGTGCGCTGGAGTTGGCTCTCCACGGAATTGACCCGGGGCGGCAGGAGGCCTTCGAGGCCGAACTCGCGGCGCTCCTCTTCCGAGAAAGCGCTGCCCTTGTTAAGGTAGGGGTTGGTCAGGAGCGCCTGGCCGGACAGAGAGGTCTCGACGACTTCTTGTTCCTGAATTTGCGGCTTAAGGGAAGCGGATTGGGGCATAAGCTTATTTTACAATAAATTTTGCGCCCGGCTTTGCACACCCCTTCGTTTAAGCCGTATGTTTTCGAGACCCAAGGTGAGCGATGGGAATGCCGGCTGAGTTTGCGGCGCTTTTAAGATGCCCATCCAATGTCGCCAAGGGCAGCCCTTCCCTCAAAGCCAGTTCAAGATAAGACGCGTCATAAACGGTAAGGTTCCATTCCCTGGCTTGAGAGATCACCTGCTCAAAGATCCTCGAAGGATGGGAATCGTCGATGGATATCCCTAAATCGCTCAGACGGGAAAGAAAATGTGCCGCTTGCGCCACGGTGATCCTTTTGCGCCGCTCGGCCGCCAGCAGCGCGTTGGCCACCTCATAGGGCCAAAGGGCCGGGACGAGGGCTTCCGTGCCGGAAGTCAAAGCGTCCAGCAACCGCTCGGTATCGGGGGTTTTTTCATCTTCAAAACACCAGGCAACGGCGATAGAAGCGTCCAAAACAATACGAGCGGGGTTCAATAGCGCCGTCCTTCATCGATGAGCTTGCGGATGCTGACGCTTCCCAAACGGACGCCCTTTCTCATCTGCCGGATTTCTTCGGCGGCTTCTTTGAGGTCCTTTTTACCGGGGAAGTCCGCCGGGACGAGCTTGGCGACAGGGACTCCGCGCTTTGTGATCTGAACGGTTTCGCCCCTGACAACCCGCGCCAAAAGCGCGGGAAGATGGGTTTTGGCTTCAAAAGAACCGACGGTGACCATGGGCTTTACCTCCTTAAAAAACTGATCGCTTTAAGCCTACCATGAATAGACTAGTTTGTCAACTAGTTTGAAATGACATGCAAGGCTCACGGCTCGAACTATCTTTTACTGCACAGGCAGACATAATTCCTGGTCATTTCGTTTCTGTGGAGGGTATGGAGGTGACTTATCGGCTTGACATTGTGTATAATTATTTTATAATTACACTATTATGAGAAAGAATTACGACTTTTCCAAAGCAAAGAAGAATCCCTACACGAAACTGCTCAAGAGACAGGTCACCATCCGCCTTGACCTTGATACCATTGCCTATTTCAAGAGCCTGGCCGTGGAGGCTGGGGTGCCCTATCAGAGCTTGATCAACATGTACTTGCGGGACTGCGTGCTCTCCCACCGGAAACCGGTGTTCAAGTGGCAGGGGTCGTGAGGAAAAATTGGTGCGCTACAGTTCACTGAAAACTGAACGTACCAATTACAAAATATTTTCTCGATACTAAATGTCTAATTACCTATTCAAATTCTCAACAAACAATTGCTTAAAATATGTCTGCTCTTCACCCGTACTCCATAACCATACTTTTGCTGTTTGAGTATCAAGCAAGTACGCCGCAGGAAGAACGTTTATGTTCCCCGTAACTGGTGGAGATATAAACATCTGGTATCTACCTACTTGTTTTGATGTATCATTTTTTTGATAATCTACTGCCCATGCACATACCGCAAGAACTACCACTCCACCCAAACCTATTATTATCTTTCTCATTTTTATTCAGCTCCTCTGGTGGAAAAGAACCACCGCTTATTTTGACTCTCAGAATTCAGAATTCGCGGAAACATCTTACTTATCTCCTGATACGGTGTCCCTAAAATTATGATGTTTGCTTTATAAGCCCCTAGTCAATGGGAGCGTTCACATCCATATATATATGGTATCCCCACAAATCTATACTTTAATTTATCAACATTAAATAACACAAGATATTCGCTATCGAGTAGGTATTTGTTAAAAACTATTCCATCATAGCCCTTCATTTTTGCAGCATCTGCAATGAATCTTGGTACAAAATACTCTGGCTTCCAGTTGTTGTCACGTATTACTTCCTTTCGGATAGTATCTGAGTATATGATCCCTGTGGCCAATATTGATAGATAAGGGTTAGGATGATCAGGATGTTTCATGCATAAGTTAAGTATCTTTGGATCCTGGACAATTTTTATTTTTTGTATCCAAGCAAATGATTCTGTTTTATATTTTACCTCGTTGGCACATGCCCACTCAAAATTTGCCAGATACCAATGGCTCTGTCCAAAGTGATTGTATCTTCCCTCAGGAATATGCACTTTTGTTGGTTCGGGCGGAAGCATATCTCTAGAAGTAAATTTAATGCCGTCAGTTAATTGCCTAGCCCGATACCACACTTGTGATTTGATTGAATGTTTTGGAAAGTTCTCAATCGCATCAATTATTCTCCTACCAATATGATGCCGAGCTCCTAAATACGGATACTGTTGAAGATATTTGGTGAATTCGTGAAATTTTGGCTGAAACGTAATTTTCCACTTCTCCATCTTCCTTTCAAACTGCTTTTGCTCCATCGATTTCAAGGCAACCTGTATCCCCAATTCCAATGGAGAATGGCAGCTATTACAATAAACGTTGGAAGCTATTTCCGAGTGATATTTTCTAGGTATACCACATTCATTCAAAAAATCTTTTATATCTTGCGGATTCCCAAGTACCCAAATAGGTCCACCACCTTCCCAAGGCTGACAGTTATCACAATACAAGATTTCCTTTTGAAGTTTGTCAATGTATTGTTGTATACGAGAATTATCGGAATGTCCTAATCCTTCATGATCGTTGTATCCCATATTGATTTTGTTATTTAGGTTTGAGGGAAAATGGCATATACCACTTAAAAAATTGTTGCGCCCGGCGGGAGTTGAACCCGTGTTACATCTTTGGAAGGAAGGACATGGTTAGGCGGCGCGTTTAAATTCTTGCTGGATGGCCTGACACACTTTCGCCACGAGCTCCAAATTTGGCACCCCTTTTCGACTGAGAAGATTATAAGCGGTTCTACGCGGGATATGGTAGTGCTTTGCAAGGTAGGATTTATTTAAATGCCGCAGGCTTGCGGCCAAAACCTCCCGGGCGGACACGGAATCACCTTCTTCTAAACACTCCATAAACGTCTTGAATACAAGTCGTGGATTGCTTAGAGTAACCGAGGTGTCATGGTCAAGCAACTTGATCTTTCTGTTTCGTTTATTTTTCGAGTTCATATTCGTGCTTCGCATTAAAAATTGGTGCTCCCGAGGGGATTTGAACCCCTGATCTCTGCCTTGAAAGGGCAGCGTCCTAGACCGCTAGACGACGGGAGCGGTAAATCTACTTGAAAATCTTCTCGCCGAGCTTCCAGACGTCGCCGGCGCCGAGCGTGACGAACACATGGCCGGGGGTGACGAACTGGGCCAAGTCATATCCGGAACCGTTCATGTGATCCACCGCGACCTTGCTGCGCCTGATGGCCGGGATGAGCTTCTTGGAGTCCACTCCCGGTATGGGCTTCTCCCCGGCCGCGTATATGGGAAGCAGAACGACCCGGTCGGCTCCCGCGAAGCAGCTGCCGAAATCCTTCATCAAAATTTTTGTGCGCGAATAGCGATGGGGCTGGAACGCCACCACGATGGTCTTGTCCGGGTAGCGCTCGCGGAGCGCCTGCATCACCGCGCGGATCTCCGTGGGGTGGTGGCCGTAGTCGTCGATCCAGACCGCGCCGTTCTTCTCCCCTCGCTTCTCGAAGCGCCGCCCCACGCTCTCGAAATCCCCGAGCGCCTTGGCGAGCTTTTCAAAGGGCACGCCCAGCTCCAGGCCGCAGGCGGCCGCGGCAAGCGAGTTCAGTATATTATGTTTGCCGGAGAGATTCAAAACGACCTCCCCCTCCGCCCGGCCGTTCCTGACGAGCTTGTACCGGACTCCGGCCGGCCCCGTCCTCACATCCGCCGCGGTGTAATCCATCCTGCCTTTCAGCCCGTAAGTGACGACCTTGCGGGTGAATGACGGCAGGACGGCCATCACGCCCGGGTCGTCCGCGCAGACGATGGCCATGCCGTAGAAAGGCACGCGGTTGGCGAACTGTATGAAAGCGTCCTTCAGTCGCCGCGTGGTCTGGTAATAGTCCAGGTGGTCGTTGTCGATGTTGGTGATGATGCCCACCGCGGGCGAAAGCTTCAAAAAGGAGCCGTCGGACTCGTCCGCCTCGGCCACCAGGAATTCCCCGCTCCCGAGCTTGGCCCCGCTCTCCAGGTGCTTGACCCGCCCGCCGATGATGAATGTGGGGTCCCAGCCCGCTTCCTGAAAGATGGCCGCCACCATGGAAGTGGTGGTGGTCTTGCCGTGCGTGCCGGCCACCGCGATGGTGTATTTCAGGCGCGCCAGCTCGGCCAGCATCTCGATGCGCGGGATGACGGGGATCTTGTTCTTCCGGGCCAGGCGGACTTCCGGGTTCTCCGGCCGGACGGCCGTGGAAGTGACCACCACCTGCGCGTCACCCACGTTCGATTCCTTGTGGCCGTAATGGATCCGGGCCCCCAGGCGCGCGAGCCGCGCGGTCACTTCGGATTCCTTCAGGTCGGAGCCGCTCACCTTGTAGCCCAGGTTGATGAGCACTTCGGCGATGCCCGACATGCCCGAGCCGCCGATCCCCACGAAGTGGATGTTCTTTATGGTTTTAAACATCAGTCAATCTTTGCGATGGCGCATTTTAAATATTCGGTCTCCGGCATGGAGGCCAGAATGGGGTGGTCCCGCCCCTGGCCCCGCATCTCCAGGATCCTGGCCGTGCGTCCCACCGCAAAGGCCGCTTCCGCGATCATGTCCATGAACTCCCTCCGCCCCACATGATGGGAGCAGGAACAGCTGAAAAGGACGCCGCCCGGCGGGAGGCAGGCCATCGCGGCCTGGTTCAATTGGCCGTACTTGCGGATGGCCGAGAACACGTTCTTCTTAGATTTTGCGAGAGCCGGCGGATCGAGGACGATTATATCAAATTTGCGCTTTTCCGTCTTAGCCTGCCCCAGGAACGCCTCCGCGTCCTCCTTGACGACCTCGCACGCCAAGCCGTTCGCCTCAAAATTCTTTTTGGCCAGGTCGCAGGCCGCCTGCGAAGAGTCCACGCAGGTGACGGCCTTGGCCCCGCCGGACGCGGCATAGAGGCCGAACCCGCCCACATAAGAATAGGCGTCCAGCACGGTCTTGCCTTTGGCGTAGAGCGAGAGACGCTGGCGGTTGTCCCGTTGGTCGAAGAAGAACCCGGTCTTCTGCCCGCCGAGCGGGTCCGTCAGGAATTTAAGCTTGCCCTGCATGATCTCCACGGGCGGCGCGATTTCGCCTTCCACCACCCCCACATCGTCCTTCAAGCCCTCCAGGGCCCGCATGGAGCTGTCGCTCTTGTTGAGGATGGCGCAGCCGGGAAAAACCGCCTTGAGCGCGGAAAAAACATGGGGCACGAGATTGTCCGCCCCCAGGCAATAGGACTGGACGACGAAAACGCTCCCCAGGCGGTCGATGACGATGCCGGGCAGGCCGTCGGATTCCCCGAAAACCAATCGGTACGAGGTCTCCCCGGGCAGGATCTCCTCCCTCAGGAACAGGGCGGATCTGACCTTGCGGAGGATGAAGGCCTCATCGATGGTCTCTTCTTTGCGGGACAAGAGGCGCACTGAAATAAGGGACTGGGGATTGCAGAAACCCCGGCCGATGAATTTTTCCTTCGCCGAATAGACGTCCGCCAGACCGCCGGGTTGGACGTCCTCTTCGGCCTTGTCGATCTCGTTGGAGAATATCCAGAGGTGGCCGGTCTCGACCCGCGCGTCGCGGCGGGGCTTCAAAAAAATCCTGGGGACGTCCATCAGTTGTCCGGGACGAAGCTGGCCGCGCCCGAGTCCGTCTCCCAGACGGTCACGCGGGAGGGCTTGGGGGCGGGAAGGGCCGCCGCAAGCTCGTCGTAGATCCAGCGGGCGATGTTCTCGGCCGAAGGGTTCTTCTTGTTGAACGGGGCGACGTCGTTGATGTTCTTGTAGTCGACCTTGGCGATGATCTTGTCCAGGATGCCGTGGACCTCCATGAAATCCACCAGGTACTCTTCGGGCTGGACGAGCTGGGTCCCGGCAAAACACGCCTCCACCCGCCAGTTGTGGCCGTGGAGGGGCTCGTCGTGCCCGTGGTAGTTCCTTAAGAAGTGGGCGCTCGAGAACTTCTTTTCGATGATGACTTCGTACATGGGAATAGAGAGTTTATCAAATTCTGTATAATAAGAAATCATGTTTCCCATCCTGTTCAGAATCGGCCCTTTCACCCTGCACACTTACGGCCTCCTGGTGGCGGCGGGCATCCTGGCCGGCATGGCCGTCATCCAGCGCCAGGCCGCCCGCGACGGTCTCACGGGCGAGCCGGTCCGCGAATCCCTCTCCCGCCTGGCCCTCTTCCTGGTCCTGGGCGGGCTCGTGGGAGCGCGCGCCTTCTATGCGTTCACTCATCGGAGCGAGTTCGAATCCTGGATGGACATATTCAAGGTCTGGGAGGGCGGGCTTGTGTTCTACGGGGGAGTCCTGGGCGCCCTGGCCGGCTTCTTTTTCTGGAACCGCTCCAAGCCCTTCGCGGCGGACTGGAAGACCGTCCTGGACTGGATTGCGCCAGCCCTCGCTTTCGGCCATGCCCTGGGACGCCTGGGCTGTTTTTCCGCCGGCTGCTGCTACGGCGGGCCGACGGATGCGCCCTGGGGAGTGGTCTTCAGCCACCCCGAATCCCTGGCTCCTTTGGGCATCCCCCTCCACCCCACCCAGATCTATGAGGCGCTTTTCGTGACGGCATTGGGAATCTGTCTCCTTCAACGCCGCCCCAAGCTTCCCGGCGCGGTCTTCGCGGAATACCTCATCCTCTACAGCGCGGGCCGCTTCGCCCTCGAATTCTTCCGCGCCGACGACCCGCGCGCCTGGGGCCTCACTCCGGCCC
>Ga0155847_1023_pt1 | contig 10020 bp, 9 predicted proteins | sample RifCSPlowO2_01_FD_107501 | JGI IMG/M metagenome (GOLD analysis project Ga0155847, IMG submission 107501) | Elusimicrobia bacterium RIFCSPLOWO2_01_FULL_60_11
CGCCATGGAGGCGGCCGAGTACGTCGAGAAGGTGCGCATCAACCCGGGCAACTATGTGGATTCCAAGCAGTTCAAGATCGTCGAATACACCGACGCGGATTATCAGAGGGAACTGGACCGCATCGAGGAGAAATTCACACCCCTGGTCTTGAAGATGAAGAAACTGGGGCGGGCCATGAGGATAGGCACCAATCATGGCTCGCTTTCCGACCGTATCATGAACCGCTACGGGGATTCTCCCGAAGGCATGGTGGAATCGGCCCTTGAGTTCACGCGCATCTGCGAGAAGAACAAATATTTTGACTTGATCCTTTCCATGAAGTCCTCCAATCCCAAGGTGATGATCGCGGCCTACCGCTTGCTCGCCGCGCGCATGGCCGAGGAGGGCATGGACTATCCTTTCCACCTGGGCGTGACGGAAGCGGGCGACGGCGAGGACGGCCGCATCAAGTCCGCCATCGGCATCGGGGGGCTTTTGGAGGACGGCATCGGTGACACCATACGCGTCTCCCTCACTGAGGAGCCCGAGTTGGAGATTCCCGTATGTAAACAGATCGCTGCTTTCTATACCTCTCCCCGGCCCTCTCCACTACGTGGAGAGGGAGAGATCACCCCTTCTCCCCGTAGGGGAGAAGGACGGGATGAGGGTTACACGGAGAACCCCTATCACTATGCTCGGAGAAAGACCCGGGAGATAAAGATAGGGCCCTTCAAGCTCGGCGGAGAGAACATCGTGCGGCTGGTCTCGGATTTCACGGACAAGAAGGCCATCCTTTCCGTCCTTGAGGCCCAGCTCCAGAACACCAAGAGCTTGGCCCCGGAGATCGTGCAGTGGACCATCCGCAATGATGAAGATTTGAAAGCCCTGGAAGAATGTTCAAAGAAACTCGCAAAAGAAACATCCCGCCTGGCATTCCTGGGGCGGTTCGAGAACAGCTTGGCGCAGGCGGAGAAGGGGCTTTCTTTGGTGCAATGCGCCATATTCAAGTACAAGCCGGGCGATGACGGCTCGACCCGCAAGAAGAAGTTCACCGATTTCTTAAAGCTGGCCAAGGCCAAGAATGTCCCGGTCATCCTGGAGGCCGAAGATTGCAAGAGCGAGGACAAGCTGGCCAAGTGGGGGGAGTTGACCCCCGCCCACAACACCCTGGACGGCATCGAATGGGCCCAGTCCGTCGGGATGAAGGACATCATCTTGTCCTTCAATCTTTCCGGGCGCTCCGAGATGATCCACAATGTGAGGTATCTGGCGGCTACGCTTAGGGAGAAGAACATCGATCTGCCCATCCACCTTAAAGTCCAGACCTCCAACCTCATCCATGCTTCCATCGCCTTGGGCTCGCTCCTCTGCGACGGCATCGGGGATTCCGTTCAGGCGGGCACGGGCACGGACCCCAAGAAGGACTTGGAACTGCTCTACAACATTCTCCAGGCGGCGGGCGTGCGCATCACAAAGACCGAATATGTCTCCTGCCCTTCCTGCGGGCGCACTCTCTTTGACCTGCAGAGCACGACCGAGCGCATCCGCTCAAAGACCGGGCACCTGAAGGGTGTGAAGATCGCCATCATGGGCTGCATCGTGAACGGCCCGGGGGAGATGGCAGACGCGGATTTCGGCTATGTGGGGGGCGCTCCGGGGAAGATCAACCTCTATGTGGGCAAGGACTGCGTGAAGAAGAGCATCCCTTTTGAAGAGTCCGACGAAAAACTCATCGAGCTCATCAAAGAGCACGGCAAGTGGCAGGACCCCACCTAATTTTTTGAGCTTGATTAGAATTAAACATCCTGTCCAAAAGGCTTTTGAGATTTGGATATCCAATTGTCCCGAAAGCTATCATCCCCTAGATATGAGAAGGTTTTATATGTTTGTAAAGACGGTCTGCAGATATGGAAGGGGTTCACGGTCCAAAAATAAACATATGCTAAAGAAGATGATTTGCGACTATAAAAATCACGAATTAAGCGAAGCAAATATTGAATGGTACTGTGAGCTTTTTGGTCATTTAGAGAAATACCATTTTGTTGCTCCTATCAGCCTATATCAATCTACTATTCCTATGGACACGGAATGAGTTATTTTAATGTCTGAAGCCAAGGCGTCCAATCCAGGAGGACTTATGATAATGTTCGTAAAATCCATGATTTTGAGCTCAATTTTGTTTCTGTCCGCCTTCACCTTTGTAATGGCCGAAGAGCCCTCACTTGAAGAATTGAGGAAACGTCATGATAGCTACATGTCCGGTCTTGTTGAAAACGCGCCAAAAGAAGCAGAGGGAACATTTAAGCCAATTATGAAGGGCTCAGATCTCAAGATTTTTATATCTGAACTCAGTTTGCAGATTCAATATTTAAAGGCCACATTACCCGCAAATCCGAATAAGGGTTCAAATGATGAGAGTTTAATGCTCATTTTAAATAATGCAGAAGAATTTATCGTTGAATTTGAGAAGCGTCCATATTCTCTGTTTACATCCGTTGGACTTTCAAATGCTTGTTCATCCATCCTAGTGACTTTTTTAGATCGGAAATATAAAGATTCAAATAAGTTAATAGTTTTGTTTGTGAAACTGTCTCAGCATACAAGTTCTTTGTCAAAGTTTTCAGATATGTGGATGGCCAATATGGAATATAAAATATCAAAATATAATACCTCTCAGAAAAACAGGTAGGAAGATCGCCTAGAATTAGAGGCGTCTCGCAACCGCCCCCACAAGCTCCAAATGGCTCCTTTGGTTCGGTAACATCTTATATGAGTTGATTTGCGCCCTTGACAAACATGATATATTGAAGTACACTTCATTATATCATGTTTAATCGCAACCAAGGTTTAAAGGGTCTTGGCCGGGAATCCTGCTTTCTATGGGGGGCTAGGCAGACCGGTAAAAGCACCCTGCTCAAGCGTCTTTATCCCCGCGCCCGGGTGTATGACCTTCTTCTTTCGGATACGTTTGAGCGGCTGGTCCGGAGGCCCTCTCTACTGCGCGAAGAGATCCTGGCCGAGGGGGGGCGGATCCATGGGCCCGTCATCGTGGACGAAGTGCAAAAAGTCCCCCTGCTCCTGGACGACATCCAATGGCTCATCGTGAACCACGGCGTCCAGTTCATCCTCTCCGGTTCAAGCGCGCGGAAACTTAAAAGAGGGGGCGGCAACCTTCTGGGAGGCCGGGCGCTTCGGTATGAGCTTTACCCCCTTGTCTCCGGAGAAATCCCGAACTTCAATCTCCTGCGAGCGCTCAATCACGGGCTTCTTCCCAGGCATTATCTTGCGGAGGCCGCCCAGCCCATGATCCACGCCTATCTGGGCGACTATCTCAAGGAAGAAATCGCCGCCGAGGCCTTGAGCCGCAACGTTCCCGCCTTCGCCCGTTTTCTGGAGGCGGCGTCCTTCAGCAACGGGGAGATCGTCAACTACCAGAACGTCGCGGCCGAATGCGGGGTCAGTTCTCACACCGTGAAGGAATATTTTCAAATCCTCGAAGATACCCTCCTGGCTTATAGCATTCCCTCTTTTCGAAAGCGGCCCAAGAGACGCGTCATCCACGCGCCCAAGTTTTATTTTTTTGACGTCGGTCTGGCCAACGTCTTGCTCAAAAGGGGGAAGATCGCGTATCGCGGGGAGGCGTTCGGAAGGGCTTTCGAGCATTTCATCCTTCAGGAGATCGCCGCTCACCGCAGCTATTCCGGGCTTCATTATCCCCTATCCTATTGGCGCACCGCTTCGCAAATTGAGGTTGATTTTATTTTGGGCGATGCTGAAGTGGCCGTCGAAATTAAAGGAACTGAAATGGCGATGGAACGCCATTTACGAGGGCTTCGAGCGTTCGGCGAAGAATATAAAGTTAAAAAATTAATTGCCGTGTCGTTGGATGCCAGGCCCAGATCTGTGAATGGGGTGCAAGTTCTGCCTTGGGCGGATTTTTTACAGCGCTTATGGGGAGGGGATATTATTTCTGGTTGAGCAAATAATGAAGAAGCGTGCGTACGGGGAAACCCGTGCCGCCCTGTTTGCAGTAAGGCAGTTCGCGGTCCGTCCAGGCCGGGCCCGCGATGTCCAGGTGGATCCAGGGCGTATCGTCCATGAATTCCCGCAGGAAAAGCCCGCCGATGATGGAGCCGGCCTCCCGGCGGATGGATGAGATGTTCTTCACGTCGGCCACGGGGGATTTTATCCCTTCCTTGTAGTCCTCCACAAGCGGCAGCTGCCAGAACCTCTCCCCGGAATCTTTTGACGCCAGATCGATCTCCCTGAACAGCTCGTCATTGTTTCCCATGGCCCCGGCCACGAGCGCCCCCAGAGCAATCACGCAGGCCCCGGTCAAGGTCGCTATGTCGATGACCGCGTCCGCCTTCAGTTTCACCGCGTAGGCCAGAGCGTCGGCCAGGACGAGGCGCCCTTCGGCGTCCGTGTTCAGGACCTCGATGGATTTTCCGTTCATCGCGCGCAAGATGTCGCCCGGCTTCTGCGCGCGGCCCCCGGGCATGTTCTCCGTCACCGCCAGGACCCCATGGATTTCAACCCGGGGCTTGAGCGAGGGTAGGGCCCTGAAGACAGCGAGGATCGAGGCGGCCCCCGCCATGTCCATCTTCATGGTCTCCATGTTCAATGAGTCCTTGAGCGAGAGCCCTCCCGAGTCGAAAGTGATGCCCTTGCCGACGAGCGCGATGGACTTGAGCGGATTTTCCGGCTTGTAGTGGAGATGGATGAATACCGGCGGCTCCGCGCTCCCCCGCGCCACGCCCAGGAGGGCCCCCATCTTCATCTTCTCGATCTCGTCCTTCTCGAAAACTTTGACGGTGATGCCGGCCGCCTTGCCCTGTTCCGCCACGGCCCTGGCCCGTTCGGCAAAATCCGTCGGAGTCATGTCGCTGGGCGGCTCGTTCACAAGGTCCCGCGCGAAGCAGGCCGATTCTGCCATCACATGGCCGAGCTTCACGCCCTCGCGGCTCTCGGCAATGGATGATTTGGAGCCGACCAGGAAAGCTTCTTTAAGCTCTTTTCCGGCTGATTTTTTCTGCTTGTACTTGTCAAAAGAATAGGCCGAGAGGATGATGCCTTCGGAAACGGCCAGGGCCTCCCCGATGGGGTCCAGGATCTCGGGAAGGCGGATGGATATGGAGGACTGTGCCAGCGCCTGGAATTTTTTTGCCGCGAGCGCGGCGCCCCGCCTCACTTTTTCCAGGTCCGCGTCCTTGCGGGGGCCCAGGCCCACGAGCAGGACCAGGCGGGAAGGGGAGCCGGTGATGGGGTGAAGGAGCGCAAAAGTGCCGGCTTTTCCGGTGAACCCTTCCGATTCGGCGGCTCCCGCGAGTTTTTTGTCCTGCGCGATGCCCAGGACCAGGTTCTCCTTCTCAAAAACGAACGCGGCCAGGGGGGATTTGCGGTCGATTCTCTCGGTGAGGGCGAGGCGTATCACAGGCCTTATTAGACTAAAACAATGGTATAATTTCAAGAACTTCCATGTCCCGACGAGCGGTCGTCTATTGCAACCCTGACAAGCCGCAGGCCAAACGGACTTTCACCGCCTTGTCCGCCTGGCTCAAGCGCCGTAAAGTGAGCGTCATCCCCCGCCTGAACGACCCTCTCTGCCGGCAGGCCGATTTCGCCGTCATCCTGGGCGGAGACGGCACCATCCTGGCCGCCGCACGGGCACTCGCCCCTCACGGCGTCCCGATATTGGGCGTCAACCTGGGGCGTCTCGGGTTCCTGGCGGCCACAGAATCCAAGAACCTCTATTCCACGGTCGGCAAGGCCTTGCAAGGACGCCTGGCCGTCGAAGAGCGCCTCATGCTCGACGTCCGCGTCCTCGGCAAGGGCAAAAAATACATCCTCTCCTGCCTGGCCCTGAACGACTGCTACCTCCACGCGGGCTCGGCTTCGCGCATCACCGAAGTGGAGACCTCCTTCAACGGGGAATTTCTCACCACTTACAAGGGCGACGGCGTCATCGTTTCAACGCCTACGGGAAGCACGGCCTACTCTCTGGCCGCGGACGGGCCCATCGTATCCCCTGATCTGGGCGTCCTGCTCGTCACCCCCATCTGCCCCCACACGCTCTCCCAGAGGCCCCTCGTCATATCGGAGCGGGGCCGTCTGGACCTGGTCGTGGGCCCGAGGTCGTCCCCCATGCTCCTCTCCGTCGACGGCCAGATCAACGGGAAAGTGGGGCCCGGCACGCGGGTGGAAGTCCGCGCGGCGGAGCGGAAGCTCCGCCTCCTCGTGAGCCCGAAGCGGAGCTATTTCGAGATCCTGCGCAAGAAACTGGGCTGGGGCCTATGATTCGGGAACTCGAGATCCGGAACTTCGCTTTGATCGAATCCCTCCGCATCCGCTTCGGCGATAAACTGAACGCCATGACGGGGGAGACGGGAGCGGGGAAGTCCATCGTGGTGGACGCTCTCGGGCTTCTTTTGGGCGACAAGGCCCAGGCCTCCGTGGTGCGCAAGGGCGCCGAACGCTGCCAGATATTGGGGATATTCGACACCGGCAGGAACCGCGCGGCCGCGAAACTCTTGAAGGAGCTTTCCCTGGAGAATGAGGGCGAGGACCTGATTTTAAGGCGGGAGATAGACGCCCAGGGCAAGTCCAGGGCCTTCGTGAACGACCGGCCCGTCACGCTGTCCACGCTCTCGTCCTTGGGAGACCACCTGATAGAACTCCACAGCCAGCACGAGCACCAGAAGCTTTTGAAGAGCGCGGAACAGAGGGATTTCCTGGACCGCTATGCCGAGGCCTGGGACCTGCGCGCGCAGGCGGCGGAAGCCTTCGCCTTGTGGAAGGCGCTTCTGGAAAAGAAAGAGGCGTCGCAGATCTCGGACCAGGAACGGAACCAGAAGATCGATCTCTATGCTTTCCAGGTGAAAGAGATCGAGGACGCCAAGTTGAAGCCCGGCGAGGAAGAGGAACTGGACGAGGCGCTCCCCCGCTTGAAGAACGCCGAGAAGATCCGCGCGGCTCTGGATGAAGCGTACGGTCACCTTTATGAGGATGAGGGCTCCGTTTCCGACCGGCTGCGCAAGGTGAAGCGTTCCCTGGACAATCTGACTGTTCTCGGCATGGATTTGAAGGAGGTTCCCCGGATATTGGAAGAAGTTCTCGTGGGGGCGGAAGAGATGGCGGGCGAGATTGAAAAGGCCCGCGGGAACATCGTCTCAGACCCTTCCCGCCTGGACGCCATATTCTCCCGCCAGGACCTGATCTCCAAGCTCAAGAGAAAATATGGGGCGACCCTGGCGGATATCATCGCTTACGGCGCCAAGATCAAAGGGGAATTGGACATTCTGCAGAACTATGCCGAGAACATCGGGAATCTTGAAAAAGAGATTGAGGCGTCCCAGGCATCCTTCATGAAAAAGGCCAAGGCGCTTTCCGCGGCCCGCAGGAAAGAAGGGGAGAATCTCGCCTCCGCCGTGGAGAAGGAGCTGAAGGACCTGGGGTTCTTGAAGGCCCGCTTTGCCGTGCAGCTGGTCTCCGAGCCGCCTTCCGCGGCCGGGCTGGAAGCCGTGGAATTCCTTCTTTCCGCAAATCCGGGAGAGGACTTGAAGCCCATCAAGGCCGTGGCATCCGGAGGGGAGCTTTCCCGCATCATGCTGGCCTTGAAAAAGATATTGGCCCAGGCCGACATGGTGCCCACGCTCATATTCGACGAGGTGGACGCGGGCATCGGTGGCGCGATGGGGAATATCATCGGGGAGAAACTCAAAGGGCTCGGGAAGACCCACCAGGTCATCGCCATCACCCACCTTCCGCAGGTGGCCGCTTTCGCGGAATGCCACATCGCTGTGCGCAAAGAGGTGCGCTCGGCCCGCACCCAGACCGAGATCGAGCTCCTGGGAAAGGATGCCCGCGTGGAGGAGATCGCGCGCATGCTGGGGGGCGTCTCCAGCATCTCCCTCAAGCACGCGGCCGAGCTTTTGAGCGAGGCCGGGAAGAAATAACCCATGGACATCAGGATACGGAAAGCCGGGATCCAGGACGCGCCCGCCGTCTTCAGCGTGGTGCGCTCAGCCACGAAGCGGGGCAAGATATTGAAGCGGTCCAAGGCGGAGATCCAAAAGACCATCCATCACTTCTGGGTCGCGGAAGATTCTTCCTCCATCGTTGCCTGCTGCGCCCTCGAAATATATAATAAAAAGCTCGCGGAGATACGCTCGCTCGCGGTGGACTCCAGGCGGGAGAAGCAGGGCATCGCCAGCCGGCTCGTGCAGGCCTGCCTCAAAGACGCGCGCAAGAAAAGGATCTACGAGGTCCTCGTCATCACCAACCGCGAGAACATATTCCGGCGGCACGGGTTCTCCGAACAGCTCCAGGACCAAAAGGCGCTCTTTATAAGACCATGATCCCTTTTTGTGCGTCATTCCCGCGAAAGCGGGAATCTAAGCAGAGATCGATAAACATCACTGGATTCCCCGGTCAAGCCGGGGAATGACGGGATTGATTAAGTGAATGACAGGATTGACTAAGGGAATGACGGGATTGATTAAGTGAATGACGGGATTGATTAAGTGAATGACAGGATTGACTAAGTGAAGACTTTGCCAAGCCATGAGTAACTTAGCATGTCATTCCCGCGAAAGCGGGAATCCAGTAATATGTAAATGACCATATGAATAAAGACCACATACTTAGCGAAATACGGCGTACTGCCAGCACGAATAAAAGCACCGCGTTAGGTGCGCAAAGATTTTTTACGGAAACGGGTATTAAAAGATCTGATTGGTTAGGGCGGTATTGGGCGCGTTGGGGTGATGCCCTTCGGGAAGCTGGACTATCGCCGAACCAATTTCAAAAAGCACATGATGAGGGAGATCTTTTGGAAAAATATATTGCCGCTGTCAGAGAGCTTGGTCGATTTCCTACTGGGGCTGAACTTCGCATGCGGAAGCGTAGTGATCCAACGTTCCCAACCCACAACGTTTTCAATCGATTTGGATCCAAGTTGGCCCTGATTGAACGGCTTGCAATTTTCTGTGAAGCCCATGGCAAGTATGAGGACATTCGAAAACTATGCAAAGATTATATTGCCAGAGCGCCAGAAGAAGCTAAGATTTCAACGGAGGCTAATGAGGATATAGGGTTTGTTTATCTGGTTAAATCAGGCAAATTTCATAAAATAGGAAAATCAAACTCTGCCGGAAGAAGACAATACGAGCTTGATATTCAACTGCCCGAACGGGCTACAAAAGTTCATGCGATAAGAACTGATGATCCTTCAGGGATTGAGGCATACTGGCACAATCGTTTTAAGGCTAAACGTAAGAACGGGGAATGGTTTGACCTTGCTGCTTCAGATATTGGGGCGTTCAAGCGTCGGAAGTTTATGTAAATATGGATGCCCGCTTTCGCGGGCATGACAAATAGGAAATGGACAAACAACCATGCGTATATATCTTAGCTAGTCGCCGCAATGGAACACTTTATACAGGGGTTACGTCTGATATTATTAAGCGTGTTTGGGAGCATAAAAACAATGTTGTTCCTGGATTTACCAAAGAGTATGGAGTGCACACGCTTGTTTGGTATGAACAGCATGAAACTATGGAAACCGCTATTCTTAGAGAAAAGAGGATCAAGAAATGGAACAGGGCATGGAAATTGGAGCTGATCGAGAAACAGAATCCGACATGGCAGGATTTATACCAGGAAATAACTGGATGCCCGCTTTCGCGGGCATGACGGGTAAATATAGTGCGGCGCTCTTTATAAGACCATGAACGACATGAAAGAACGCAGTTCCATGATGACGGAAGGCGACACGCGCGCGCCCAACCGCGCGATGCTGCGCGCCGTGGGTTTCAAGGACGAGGATTTTGACAAGCCCGTCGTGGGCGTGGCCTCCCTCTGGAGCGAGATCACACCCTGCAACATGCACTTGGATGAGCTGGCCAAGAAGGCCAAGGTCGGGGTGAAGCAGGGCGGGGGTGTTTCCCAGACCTTCGGCACCATCACGGTGAGCGACGGCATATCCATGGGCCACGAGGGCATGAAATATTCCCTGCCCAGCCGCGAAGTCATCGCCGACT
>Ga0155847_1024_pt1 | contig 9948 bp, 6 predicted proteins | sample RifCSPlowO2_01_FD_107501 | JGI IMG/M metagenome (GOLD analysis project Ga0155847, IMG submission 107501) | Elusimicrobia bacterium RIFCSPLOWO2_01_FULL_60_11
AAGATCTTCTCCCGGAACTCGGGCTCGACGCCGATGCCGTTGTCGGCCACCGAAAAGACCCATTCCCCGTCTTGGGAAGCCGCGCCCAACCGGACGACGGGCTTTTTTCCGCCGACGAACTTGATGGCGTTGCCGATCAGGTTCTGGAATAACTGGAGGAGTTCGGTCTCCGCATAAATCACCTTGGGGAGCTGCCCGTGCTCCACGACGGCTCCGGATTCTTCCAAGTACGGCTTTAAATTCTCCAGCGCCTGCTCCAGGATCTTGCCCGCTTCGAATTCCGCCAGCCCCTCCCCCGAACGGCCCACGCGGGAATAGAGCAGGAGATCGTCGACGAGTGCGTTCATGCGCCGGGCCCCGCCCACGGCCTTCTGTATGAGGCGCCGCGCTTCCGGGTCGATGTTCGCCGCGAACTTGGCCTCCAGCAGCTGCAGATAATTCGAGACCGTCCGGAGCGGCTCTTTCAGATCATGGCTGGCCACATAAGCGAACTGCTCCAAGTCCGCGTTGGAACGCATCAACTCACCCGTCTGCTTGGCGAGGGCCTCGGATGCCATCCTCTGCTCCGTCACATCCCGGAAACTCCAGACCCTTCCGACGGTCTCGCTGCCCAGTTTCTGCGGCTTCGAATAGCGCTCGAACGTCCTTCCGTCCTTGAACTCCAGCACGTCGAAACTTTCCGAATCAGGGTGGTCATAGAGTTCCCGGATCTTACGGGTGAAGGACCCCGGGTCCTTCAGCTGGGTCAGCACGAATTCAATGGCCACATGATCGTCCTTGGAATCCGTGACGGCATCGGGGATGCGCCACATCTCCAGGAACTTCCGGTTGAACGAGACGATCTTCTCCGCGCGGTCCACCACCAGGATGCCGTCCGTGGTGGATTCGACCGTGGCCTTGAAGATGGACAGGGATTTCTCAAGCTTCTCGGCGGAACGCCTCTGCTCGGTGACGTCCTGGGAAGAGCTGAGCAGCGCCACCACGTCGGCCCCGCGGACGATCGGCCCCACGCGCACCTGGAAAAACCGCGTCTCCCCCGTCTTGGTGACGTATTCCGTCGTATAAGAATTGAAGGTCCGGTCCTTCCAGGCCCGCTCGAAGCTTTCCTGCGCCACCTCACGGAAAGCGGCGGGAACGAATTCAAGCGAGTTCCTCCCGAGGACCTCATCGACGGTCAGGTCGGGCACCGTCCGGTTGATGAAAAGGATGGTGCCGTCCCGTTCCAGGAGCATGAGGTGGTCGGGCGAATTCTCGCTGACGGCACGCCACTTGGCTTCCGATTCAAGTTCGTATTTCATTCCCGCTTTGAAGATGGGGTCCATGGGATGATTACCTGAAGGACCGGATGAAATCGGCCACGCCGCGGGCGATGCCCGCGGCCGCGCGGCTCTGGAAACCGGGGTCCAACAGCTGTTCTTCTTCGTCAGGACGGATCAGGTACGCCGCTTCTACGAGGATGGCCGGGATCCGAGGGCCGCGGCAGACAGCCAGGTTCCCGTAGGAAAGGCCGTCGTCCTCCATGCTAGCATATTTGGGAAAAGCCGAATGGACCGCATCCGCCAAGCCCAGGCTCATGGGATGAAAATAAAAAACGCTGTAACCCCTGCGGCTCGACGGGTCCGAACCGTCGGGCACCGCGTTGGTGTGGACGGACACGAACAGGTCCGCCTCCGCCTTGGCGGCCCTGCGCCCGCGGTCGGCGAGAGGGACGGATTCTCCCCTTTCCCGCGTCATGAAGACCCGCGCGCCCTGGTCCTCCAGCTTTTTCTTCAGGGACTCGGATAGGCGGTAATTGACCTCGCCTTCGGCATAGCCCTGCGGGCTGATGGCGCCGTCGCCCAGGATGGGGGAATGGCCCGGGTCCACGGCCACGGTGACGCCGGAAAGGGGCCTGCCGAAGCGCCCGCCCCTCGGCGCGAAGAATATCTCGCAGACGAGCCGCCCTCCGTTCTCGTAACGCAGGTCATAGCCCCATATCTTCTCCTTCACCCGGCAGAGGACTTCGGCGGTCTCCCGGGCCGGCTGGGCCCAGCGGATCTCCTCGGCCCAGCGGACTTTCCCGGAAGTGTCCAGGCGGACGCGGTCCACATTGGAGACCGTGTAGTAAAGGGTGACCTTCAAGGTCTTCAAGTCCTCCGACGGGACGGCCCGGAAAGGGACGCGCTCGTTCAAGTCAAGGAAGACGGCGAGACTCCTCTCCTTGTTCTGGCTCCGGATGTCGCCCAGGAGCGCGGCGGGGAGCGGGGCGCCCTCCGCGAGCTCCTTCAAATATCTCTCTTCGCCCCAAAGATATTCCGTATCGGACATCTTCAAGCGCGCCTCATTCCCGAGTCGTCCCTGGACGCGCAGTCTCACGCCTTCGGGAAGGAACAGATCATAGGCCATGGTGTTGCCGTTGACGGTCGGTCCCGTCTTTAAAATGATCTCCGGCGTGCTGACTTCGACGGCGCTCAGGCGCGCGGCCTCGAGGGCTTTCAATTCGGAGGCCGATACCGGAGGCGGCGCGGGCGAGGGGGTCTCGGCCACCAATAGGGTGCGGACGGTCTCGGTCGAGAGTCCCCCCAGCTCCGCTCGGGCCGTGATGGGGAAGGTCCCCGTCGAAAACGGGATGACCGCCGCGAAAGACCCCGTGCGGTGGACCTCCACCGTGGAGCCGTTGACGGTGACGGAAGCCGTGGAGGGCAGGACATGCCCGAGCACAAAGGAGCGTTTCAGATATCCCATCTTGGCGCCTTCACGGGGGTAGGAGATCCGGATCTCGGGTCCCTCGGCGGCCGAAAGGACGGGCAGGAAGAGGAACGCCGCGAAGAGGATCCTTTTCATGAGGTTGAAAGGATCTTCTTGAACTTGCGCTTGCCCACCTGGAGCACGACCGGGGCTGAAAGCTCGATCTCCCGGTCCTTCGTCACCGCCTGGCCGTCCAGCTTGACGCCGCCCCCGTCGATGAGACGCTTGGACTCTTTCTTGGAAGGGGAAAGGCCCGCCTCAAAGAGGAGCGACGAAAGATATATCTTGTTTTGGGAGGCCTTGTGTTCTTCGATGTGGTCGGGCATGCTCCCTTTGGCAAAGACGTTGTCGAATTGTTCCCGCGCTTTTTGAGCGGCTTCTTCCCCGTGGTAGCGTGCCGTGAGGAGACGTCCCAGGCGCATTTTCGCTTCTTTGGGGTGGAGCTGCTTGACGGCTTTGACGTCTTCGCTTGTGAGGAGCTCGAAATACTGCCACATCAGATCATCCGGCACAGACATGAGCTTGCCGAACATCTCGGACGGCGCATCGTTCAAGGCGATATGGTTGCCGTAGGACTTGGACATTTTTTTGGTCCCGTCCAGGCCGACGAGAAGGGGAAGGGTGATGACGACCTGGGGATCCTGTCCGAAATCCTTTTGAATCTGCCTGCCGATCAGAAGGTTGAAGAGCTGGTCGGTGCCTCCGAGTTCAACGTCGGCCTTGACGGCAACGGAATCGTATCCTTGAAAAAGCGGGTAGAGCATCTCCATGAAGGTGATCGGGCTGCCGGCCTTCAACCTTTGCGAGAAATCCTCTCTCTGCATCAACTGCTGGACGGTAAAACGGGTGAGCAAGGTGGAAAAAACCGAGCCCTCATTTGCGATCTGCGCCACACCGAACGCTTTCTCCAGCCATTCCGAGTTTTTTCTCACCTCCATTTTTCCGATATCCAAGACCTTGGAAACCTGGTCCAGATACGTTTTGGCGTTTTTATCGATATCCACACCGGATACCTGCGGACGCGTCTCATTCCTTCCGGAAGGGTCGCCGACGCGGGCAGTGAAGTCTCCGATGATGAACACCACTTTGTGCCCAGCGTCCTGGAAGCGCTTGAGTTGATTGAGCACTACGGTGTGGCCCAGGTGCAGATCCGGCGCGGTGGGGTCCACTCCGAGTTTGACGCGGAGCGGCTTGCCCTTCTTGAGCTTTTCGGAGAGTTCGCTCTCCGAGATGACCTCGGCCGTGTTCCTTAAAAGGGCTTCAGGAACGGCGGACATCGTCGATCACTCCCCCGCCCAGGACTTCATCCCCGTCGTAGAATACCGCGGACTGCCCCGGCGCCGCGGAGGCCTGGGGAACTTCAAAATCGACCCTGGCTTCGCCGGGCGAAAGGGATGTGATCTGGGCCCGGGCCCCGGGGTGGCGGTAGCGGATCTTGACGGACGCCATGACGGAATCGGGCGCGGAACCTGAACACCAGCTGACGGACTTGAGCCGGCAGGAAGCGGCCAGGGTCTCTTCCGCCGCGCCCACCACGAGCGTGTTGGAACCGGCTTCCTTATGGAGCACATAGGTCCTCTCGCCGGTGGCGATCCCCAAGCCCCCCCTCTGGCCGATGGTATAGAAGGGCAGGCCCGCGTGCTCGCCGATGACTCTCCCGTCCGAAGTTTTGATGAGGCCTTTGCGGGCGAGCGCGGACATCCGTTCCTTGATGAAATCACGGTAGTCGCGGCCCTCCAGAAAACAGACGTCCTGGCTGTCGGGCTTGCGCGCATTGGGCAGGCCGGCGTCCTCGGCGATGAGTCGGGCTTCGTCCTTCGTCAGATCGCCGAGCGGGAACATGAGGCGGGGAAGCTCTTTTTGCCCGAGCATGTAGAGAAAATAGGACTGGTCCTTGGCGGCGTCCTTGGCCTTGAACAGGCGGCCGCTCCAAGCTTTGGCGTAGTGGCCCGTGGCCAGGGCGTCCGCTTCCATGGCGACCGCGTAATTCAACAGGGAATCGAACTTGACGAATGCGTTGCAGCGCACGCAGGGGTTGGGGGTGCGGCCGGCCTCGTATTCCGAGACGAAATCATCCACAACTGACTCGCGGAATTTGTCCTCCATGTTCATGGTGTAGTGGGGGATGCCGAGCTTGCGGCACACTTCTTTGGCGTCGGCGATATCCCGGGGCGAGCAGCAGCTGCCGAACTTGTCGCCGTCGTTCCATTCCGAGGGCGCCCACAGGCGCAGGGTGATGCCGATCACATCATGCCCCTTCGACTGTAGTATCGCGGCCGCCGAGGAAGAGTCCACGCCGCCCGACATCGCGACAACCACCCTCTTTTTGGCGCTCATGGGGTTATTGTACCGCATTTGTCCGCGGCCGAAGCGCCTCTTTCGTGAACCTCGAATTGGGGTTCCAAAGGAGCCAGTCCTGCACGCCCGCGTCATAGCAGGCCTGGATCTGCGCCTTCACCTGTTCCGGCCCGTAATGGACCCCGAAGAGGGAAAAATCCTGCAGATACGGGCGGAGTTTCGTGAAATCCTCCCCCATGCGCTTCTTGGCGTCCGACAGGGTGCGGTAGACGACCGCGTAGGGCTCCTTGTTGGGTTCGGGGATGCCGTATTCCCCCTTGGCGTAATGGGAAGGGTAGGTCATGGGCGAGACGAAATCCACCCACCGGCTCATGGCCTCCAGGTTCTGGCCGATGCCCATGTCGTTGCCCACCGAGGGGATGAGCCCGAAGATGTCGATGGAGAGATAGATCCCCAGGGGCTTGTACCGCTTGTTCGCCGCCTCCAGGAACGCGCCCAGGTTGGCCGCGGCGGAGCTGGAGTTATGTTGGGCGTAGGAATAGCGGCACTGCTTGGTGTCCCCGTCGGAAGGGTAGCGGATGTAGTCGAACTGGATCTCTTCGAAGCCGGCCGCCACACAGGCGTCGGCGACGGAAAAGGTGTAGTCCCAGACCTCCAAGCTGTAAGGGTCCAGCCAGACGTTGCCCGCGCGGTCCGTCCACACGCTCCCGTCCGGACGCTTGACCGCCAGATCCGGGCGCTTCCGGGTGAGGATCGTGTCCTTGAAGACCACGATGCGGGCCACGGGATAGACCCCATGGGCCTTCAGCTCCGCCACGTATTTTTCCAGGTCGGGGATGGCGTTGACGTAAGCGCCGTATTTTTCCGCGAGTTTCACGCCCGGGATGTAGACCTCGCCCTCGTATTCTTTGACCGCGATGACTGCCGTGTTGATCTCGGTGGCGTTGAAAAGGTCCCAGACGCGCTCGCGGAGCTTTCCGGAACCCGCCACCCAGGCGGAAAGGTGCACGCCCCGCACATGTTCGGGCTTGTGCACCCGGACCGGCTGGATGAGCTCCGGCTCGTCCTGCTGCTCCGTACCGCGCACATAGAGGGAGCGTCCGGCCAGCACCAGGCCGGCCAAAAAGAAGACCAGGACGACTTTGAAGGAAAGCGGCTTTTCTTTTAAGAACATGGCCAGTTCTTCCATCACTCGCCGATGGAGCGCAGGATCTTCCCCACCTTTTCCATCTCCGAGCCGTAAAGGCCCCAGTCGCCCGCGCGCATCGCCTTCTGCGCCCGTTCGAAATGCTCCTGCGCCTGGCGGGCGTTGCGCTTGAATCCCTGGCCGGACACATCCGTCGGAGAATATCTTTCCTTTTCGCTCCGCTCCACCCGCCCGCCGAAGATCCTCGACAGGCAAAGCTCCAGGTTCTCCTCCATGGCGATCGTGTTGCCGTAGGCCACGATCACGCGCTTGAGCTCGGGCAGGCCCCCGCCCGAGGCCTCGAGATATAGGGGCTGGACATAAAGAAGGGACTGGTCCACCGGGATCACGAGCAGGCTACCGCGGAGGACGCGGCTGCCGCCCTGGTCCCAGAGCGTGAGCTGCTTGGAGATCTCCGCGTCCTGGTCGATGCGGGACTCGATCTGCTGGGGCCCGTAGACCAGTTTCTGCTTGGGGAAGTTGTAGACCATGAGCTTGCCGTAGTTGGGGGCGTCGCAGCGCGCGGCCAGCCAGGCGATCATGTTCTCCTTCTTGGAAGGCGTGAAGGGCACCATGAGGATGAACTCCTCCTTGTCCTTCAAGCCCGCCAGTTTCATGACGGTGTAGTAGGGCTCCATCATCACGTTGGCCCCGCCCGCCGTGCGCTGGGGGATCTTCCAGAGGTCTTCCTTGTTGTAGAAGACCTGCGGGTCCGTCATGTGGTAGGTGGCGTAGACGCGGGCCTGGATGTTCATGAGCGTCTGGGGATAGCGGATGTGCGCGTGCAGGTCTTCGGGCATCGCATCGATGGGCTCGAACACCCCGGGGAATATCCTGGAATAGGTCCGCACCAGCGGGTCGGAGTCGTCGGCGATGTAGAAATGGAGCGACCCGTCATAGGCGTCCACCGTGGCCTTGACGGAATTGCGCACATAGTTCAGGTCCCCGAACTTCTCCGAATAGGGATAATGGTCCGTGGTGGAGTAGCCGTCGATGATCCAGACGATGCGACCCGCGTCCGTGATGACCGCGTAAGGGTCGGACTCGAAGCGGATGAAGGGGGCCGCCTTCTCCGCCCGCTCTCGCACCTGCCGATAATAGAGGAACCGGCTCTCGGGAGTGATGTCCCCGGAGAAGAGGATCTTCAACTCCCCGAAGCGGACGGCGAAAAGCAGGCGCTTCCAATAGCTGTCGACCGGCACGCCGCCCGCTCCGCCGTAGGTGGAATAGACGTTCTCATCCCCCGAAGGGTAATCGAACTCCTTGGAGCGGGTCTTGACGATGGCGTAGCCGGCGCGGGATTCCCCGTAGTAGATCTCCGGCCGGGTCACGCTCATGTCCGTCACGGACTTGGGCGGGATGTCCTTGATGAAGAACTCGGGCAGGCCCTCGGGGGAGATGCGGTTGACGGGCCCCATGACGATGCCGTAGCCGTGGGTGTAGGTGAGGTGTTCGTTGATCCAGATGCGGGACGGTAAACTCTCCGGCACCAGTTCCCGCGCGGACAGCATCACCTGCCTCAACTCGCCGTCGACGCGGTAGCGGTCGTTGTCCGCGTCCAGGAAATCATAGTAGGTGCGGATCTCCTGGAGCTGGCCGTAGGAGGTGAGCAGGGGGCGGTGCTCCCAGAGGCGGATGTTCTTGACGGTCAGGTCGTTGGCCTTCAAGCGCTCCGAAGTGAGGTTCTCCTGCGGGTCGAATTCCAGCTCCTGGATGTCCGTGAGCCCGTAGGCGTGGCGCGTGGCTTTGATGGCCATCTCGATGTAGGGGGTCTCCATGACGATCTCGTTGGGCGCCACCTTGAACTTCTGCACGGTCTCCGCGTAGACGCGGGCGAAGAGGGCGCCCAGGACCATCAGGATGACCGCGCCGAACATGAGACGCGTGTCCATGTAAAAGGGAGACGCCCAGAACAGCAGGGCCGCGATCACGCCCACGAAGCGCAGGATCTTCAAGCCCGGCAGGTAGGCGTTCATGTCGGCGTAGCCCGCGCCGGGAGCCAGGGTCCTCTGGGCCTGGAGGAGGTCGAATATGCGGACCTGGAAGTGGAACGCCAGGAGTAGGCAGAGGACCCCGCCCAGGATGGCCCAGTGGGTCTTCACCCCGTCGGCCATCTGCACCCCCCGCGCGGTCAGGTAGACGCGCGCGTTGGCCAGGTAGATGACGAGCGTGACCCCGAAGGAAACGACGACGCTGACCAGGAAGAACTTGAAGACGAACTTGTAGAAAGGCAGGTGGAAGACATAAAAGCCGATGTCCCTGCCGAAAACGGGGTCCGAGACCCCGAAGGGAAGCGCGTACATGAATTTGAGGGCGGATTCCCACTGTCCCGCGGCCCAACCCGCCGAGAGCAGGGCGAAGATGGCGGCGAAGGCCCAAAAGACCGCCTGCAGGATGGGCTTTAGATCCGAGAGCTGCGGCAGGGGCAGGGGCGAGATGACGCTCTCCTGCTCGATGACGATGAAGGGCCGGCGGCTCACTTTCTGGGCGACGCTCCAGTTCAGGATGAGGATGGCCGCCGAGAGCAGGGCTCCGGCCCCCCAGAGGGCGCCCTGGGCCAGGAGCGAGCGCTCGAAAACGGACATGAACCCGACTTCCCGGAACCAATAGAAGTCCGCCGCCATCCTCACGGCCTGCCCGCCGAAGGAGATCACGATGAAGATCGCTGCGTAGAGCGCCAGGTTCCACTTCTTGAGGCGGTTCATGGGCGGGATCCTACCTTCATCTTGCCATGGCCGAAAAGGAGGGAAGCGGCGATGGCCGCTCCCAGCACCCCGACCACGACGAACAGGGAGACATGCGTGGGGATGTGGTAGAAATCCATGAGGAGCATCTTGACCCCGACATAGAGGAGGATGATGGAGATGCCATGCTTCAAGAAAACGAACATGGGGATGATGCCGGAAAGGAGGAAATAGAGGGCGCGAAGGCCCAGGATGGCGAAGACGTTCGAGGTGTAGACGATGAAGGTGTTCGTCGTGATGGCGAATATGGCGGGGATGGAATCCACCGCGAAGACCAGGTCCGAGCTCTCGATGATGAGCAGGGTGATGAAGAGCGGCGTGGCGTGCAGGATGCCGTTCTCGCGGACGAAGAAATGGTCGTCGTCCATCCTGCGCACGGAGACGGGCATGAATTTCCTAAAGAGCTTGATGGCGGGGTTCCGCTCCGGAGCCAGCTCCTTTTCGCCTTCCATCATGATGCGCACGGCCGTGACGATGATGAGGACCCCGAAGACGTAGAAGACCCAATGGAAGGCGTTCAAGAGCGCGGAGCCGGAGAGGATCACGGCGAAGCGCATGACGAGCGCGCCCAGGATGCCCCAATGCAGGACGCGGGGCTGGAACTTGGCGGGGACCTCGAAATATTTGAAGACGAGGAGGAACACGAAGAGGTTGTCCACGCTGAGCGAGGTCTCCACGATGTATCCCGTGAGGAACTGCATCGCCTTCTCGCGCCCCATGTACTTGTAGACCCCGAAATTGAACGCCAGGGCCAGCGACGCGCAGAAAAGATACCAGAGCGACGCCTTCCTGAGCCCCATGGCGTGCGAGTCCTTCTGCAGGTACTTGAGATCGATGAACATGATCACAAGGATGACAGCGTTGAAGGCGACCCAGAATTCGGCGGTGACGAGGTCCATGGCTATTTCTTGTGGGGTCTGACGAAGCGCTCGGCGGGGGTCACTTTCGTCTCACGGCCCGCCTGCTTGTCGGCCCACAGGGGCGAGAGGGCCC
>Ga0155847_1025_pt1 | contig 9912 bp, 12 predicted proteins | sample RifCSPlowO2_01_FD_107501 | JGI IMG/M metagenome (GOLD analysis project Ga0155847, IMG submission 107501) | Elusimicrobia bacterium RIFCSPLOWO2_01_FULL_60_11
TGTTGTTCAGATACTCCGAATAGCCGGCGCGGGGGTTGCGGAGCGATTCCGGCGTGCGCTTCAGGGGCTCCACTTCGACGCCCATGATCGATTTCACCGGTTCGTCCACTTCCATTTCGATCTCCAGAAGGGGCTTTTCACTCTTCACTCCGGATTTGTCGCCGCCCTTGATGATGACTTCCGGCAGCTGCCCCTGCTGCCCGCCGGAATCCGCCGCCCGGGCGTTGAATCCCATCACGCCAGAAGCCGCCCACAACCCGCACAGAACGATTATAAATTTCATCTTGGCTTCTCCTTAGTCCAGCGTAAACCTAAATGTGATGACGCCCCACTGGTCCTGGTCCCCTGCCAGGGGTGAGAATTTCCATTGCTTCAAAATATCAAGGCAGACCTGGTCCAGTTCGGAATATCCTGAGGTCCGCTCGATCACCGGCTTGCCGGAGACCTCCCCTGCAGGCGAGACGGTGAAGCGGATGGCCACGTCCGCTTCGATGTTCTGGGCGCGCGCCCAGGCGGGATATTGCGGCACATAGGATTTGACCACTTTTCTGGAGGAAAGCGGGCCCGTGATGCGCACCTTCTCTTTGGAGATGTTCAAGCCGGAATCCGACGCTTTCGCTTTGGGCACCTGAGCTTCGATGGACGGCTTGGCGGCGGCGCGCGCGACATCCCTCGGCCCGTCCAGGGAGACGGATCCTCCCCGCGGCTGGTACCCAAGCACGGGTGCGGGTTTGGAATAAGAAGACGGGGCTGAGCGGTCCACCAACCGTTCCGAAGGCTGGGCGGACCTGGGTGCCAAGCTTTGGGCCGGGATGGCCGAAATATCCGCGACTCTTCCTTTAGAATCGCCGCGGTCCAGTGAGATTGAAGGCGTCTGGGGAATGGCCACCGCGCGCCGGCCCACTTCCTCCAGCTTGATCGAAGGGTCTTTGACCCGGGGGATATCGGCCCTCTGGGACTGGGGGACGCGGGCGATCTCGGCTATCTTAGGGGCGGCGGCGGACGCATCCAGTTTGATCGCGGGCATGGCCTGCAGGAGCGGGGTCTTTTTTTCTATGAGCCTTTCGGGTTCCGCCATCCTGGCCTCGTCGCGCTTGACGGCGGGAGTCACGTCCCGGATCTCGGGCGCCGCGGGCCTGTTGAAAATAGGGATGGCCATCTTCAAGAATTCAAAAGCGCTCTTGGGAGGCGTGACGACGGGCGCCGCGGCCGGGTGTTCGCTCTCCGGCTCCATCAGGTCCACGCTCTGGAGCTCCACGATATGCTCGATCTTCTGGTCCGCCTTCATCTTCCACAGTGTCCCTAATATCAGCGAATGGAACAGGAGGGCGACCAGGAACATGGCCTGGAACCGACCCCGTTCGGGGACAAAGAACCCGCGCGGGCTGCCCCACGCGATCTGCCAGGATTGATAAGCGGGCGCGGCCGTCATGTTTTAGGGGGCAGTCCCGGGTTCTTGGGCTCGGTGGCGATGGCCATGGATCTGGCGCCGTATTCCTTGGCCAGGCGCATGGCCATCAGGAGGTCCCCGTGAAGGGACTCTTTGTCCGCCCGCAGGATCACGTGCTTCTCCCCGGAACCCGCCAATTTCATCTTGAGCGCCGGCCCCAGCTCTTCCGCGCTCACCACCCTCTCGTTGACCGCGATCTTTCCGTCGGAGGTGAGCGTGACGGTGATGTTCTCCTTCTCCTCGCCTTCCTTGGTGCTGGCTTTGGGCAGGTTGACGTCGAGCGAGGGCTGCTCAAAGAGGGGAGCGGTCACCATGAAGATGATGACGAGCACCAGGCACACGTCCACCAAGGGGGTGACGTTGATGCCGGTGACCAGGTCGTCCGAGCCTCCGCTCTGCATTCCCATAAGGTCTTATCTTACCGAGGCCGCTGTTTTTTCCAGGAGAGAGACGGCCATGAGCTGGCCGAGTTTTTCCGGGGTCGCATGGGAGAGCGCGATGTCGACCCGGCAGTTCGCCTCGCCTGCTTTGCGGATCTGCCGCAACACCAGCGATGATTGGCCGCTCCGGCTTGTCTCCTGCGTCCGCAGGGTCCGGATCCCCCGGATATTCTCATAAGATTCGTTCAAGATCTTCGTTCCGCCGTCGGCGACTTTCTTCAGCACGGATTCATAAGTGGCCTCGGCGGCTCCGGGCGCGGGACACTCCATCGTCACGCTCATGCGGAACCCTTCCCATCGGCGGTCGTCTTCGGATCCTGAAAAGGCGTAGCCGTTGGGAAGCTTCGCTTTGTTCCAGGCGGAAAGGAACTTGAACTCCAGCCCGGCTTTGCCGTCCTTCCCGGGGATCTCGAACGGTCCAAAAAGGGACTCGGGAAAGGAAGGCCTGTACCTTTTGAAAAAGACCGAGGGCGGCTGGCCGTTGACGGCGGATATCTCCGAGAGCGGCAGGGAGATGTCCCCGCCCTCTGTCATCCGGATGCTCAAGAATGCCGCGTCTTTCTCCAAAAAATCCCCTTTAAGCACGCTTCCGTCACTGGTGCGCACCATCATCGTATCGGCCATGCCGATGGCCGGCCAGAGAACAGCCAGGAACAGCGCCGCCTTAATTCTTCTTATCATCTTTTGTCTCGGTCTTGTTCAGGATGGCTATTTTCTTTGCACCGGACTGCTTGGCCAGGTCGAGGATGTCCACCACCTGCCCCACGCGGTTGCCCGTTTCCGCCTGCAGGGTCACGAGGCCGTCCTTGCTCTTGGGGATGGCCTCTTTCAAAGCCTGGCCCAGGTTTTCCAAGAGCGTGGGCGCGCCGTTGACCGCGATGCGTCCATCTTCACTCAATGAGATCTGAACGTTCTGGTCCAAGGAGGCCTTGCCCGTGGCCGCTCCGGCCTTGGATTCCGACACCACGATGCCCGCCTGGAGCATGAAAGGGGAGACCGCCATGAAGATGATGACGAGCACCAGGCACACATCCACCAGAGGGGTGACGTTGATGTCCGTTATGGATTCTTGCTCGGAGAGGGATTCGGTCGAATGGGCCCGCGCGGAGGAGCGGGATTGGAGGGTGAGTTTGGAGCCGTAGGATTCGTCCCGGTCCTGCCTTCTCCGGTCCGGGCCTTCGTAACTCCAGGTCTTGACGATGTCCTCCGCCAATCTAGCGTCCTCCGTGAAGGACGACCAGAAGCCGGATGGAAGCCACCTCCATGTTCGTGGCCATTTCCTTGACCTTTTTCATATAGATGTTATAGACCACGACGGAGGGGATGGCCACGAGAAGCCCCGCCGCGGTGGCCACAAGCGCTTCCGAGATCCCGGCGGCCACGACGGCCGGGCCTCCGGACCCTGAGACCGCCAGGTCATGGAAGGCCTTGATGATGCCCACGACCGTTCCGAACAGGCCGATGAAGGGCGCGGTGTTGCCCAAGGTGCCCAGGATCCCGAGGTAGCGTTCCAGCACCAGGCGCTGTTCCATGCGGGCCGCGGTGAGCAGTTCGTCCAGTTCCACCTTGCTGCGGTTGCGGTTGGTGATGGCGGTACGCACGATGTCGGGGATGGGGCCCGTCAGGCCGTGGGTGATCTGCATGGCCTCATCCGCTTTCCCCTGGGACACCAGGGTGGCGATCTTGCCCAGGATTTCCAGGAAGCGCTTGGGATGGAAACGGATCTTGCGGAAATACCACCAGCGCTCCAGCGTCACCGTGAATGCGATGATGGAGCAGCCCAGCAGGATCCAGAGCGTGAAACTCGCAAAAAATACCCTGATATAATCAATCTCGCCCACTTAAAATTCCCTCCTTGCCTTCAGACCTCAAGGGCGCCCCGTTGTTTTGGGCGCCGTCTTGCCCAGATAATTTTCGCGCAGATATTTGGCCCTCTGGCGGAAAGAGGCGGCCACCTGCGGATTGGAAGAGAACCTTCCGCCTTCCTCATACACCACGGCCGCTTCCGCCCAGGCCTCCTTCTTCTCGTAGATGTCTCCCATCTGGCGGAGCGCCTCCAGCTTCCAGGGCGACCCCGACGGGGCCGCGGCGGAGAGCTGCTTCAGGGTCTTCAGGGCCTCGTCCGGGTCGCTGCTGGCATTGTAGCATTCGGCTATGACGGCCAGAGCTTCCAGGCGCCGCTCGTCTCCGGGAGGGAGCTTGGGTTCCAAGTCTTTCAAGACCAGGATGGATTCCCCGTAGGCTTTCAAATCCCTTTTGATCTTGCCGACTTCGAAAAGAGCGTCCTTGGCGTAAGGGTCGTTGGGGAAAGTGAGGGCCAGTTTCGAATAGGTGTCCGCCGCGTCGGCCAGATGGAGCATCTTCTTCTGGGCCAGGGCCATGTTGTTCAAGGCCGCGCTGGCGAATTCGCTCGACGGGAACTGCCCGACCAGGGCGCGGTAGGATTCGATGGCGGCCTCATAATTCTGGGTGTTGAACTGGGACGTGCCCATGTGGAACATGGCGGCCGGGGCGAATTCGGAGGCCGGGAAGTTCCTGATGAAACGCTCGAAAGAGGCGGCCGCGTCCTGGAACTTCTTCAAGTTGTAATAACTCTCCCCCGCGTAGAACTGGGCGTCGCCGATGTGGGAGCTGTTGGGAAAGTCCGTGGAAAGCTGTTCGAACTCCCTCACGGCATGGGCATAGTCCTTGGCGTTGAAGTAGCGGCGGGCGACCCGGTACTGACATTCGGCGCCGACGACGGACCGGGGATAGGAGATGATCATGTCCTTCATGAGCTTGATCCCGAACTCCCGGGCGACCGTTCCCCCTCGGGCCTCCATGCGGTCCAGAGAGGCCTCCAGAAGATCCAGCGTGGCCGGCGCCTTGGAGTCATCAGGGTACTTTCTCAGATAGGCGTCCAGTTCGGACAGCGCGCTTTTATCGTCCCCGGCGTTGAAATAGGACTGGCCGATGCGAAGATAGGCCTCCGGGATGGATTTGTTCTGGGGATAGCGGACGATGATCTTCCGGTAGGTCTCCACGGCCTTGTCGTATTTCTGGGCCCGGAAATAAGTGTCGGCGATCTGGAAAGCGGATTCCTCGGTGCGCGCGTCCTGGGGGTATCGGGCGGCCAGCCCTTCCCAGGTCTCGATGGCCTGGGTGTAATATTCCTGCCGGTAATAGCAGAGCCCGATGCGGTAGACCGTTTCAGGCACGGACGCGGCATCGGGGGATTGGCGCATGAACTTCTGATACGCCTCCAGAGCTTCCGGATATTTCTTCTGGTTGAACAGCGCGTTGGCCAGCTCGAAATCGCTGGAGGTCATCGCGGGGGCGTTCACGCCTTCGGGCAGGCGGACTTCGGATATCTTCTGCCTCTGCTTCTGGGCTTCGTCGTAATTCCCGAGCTGGAAATTGCACCAGGAAAGCCCGTCCCGCGCCTGGATGGCCACCGTCTGGTTGGGGTAGAGGGCCACGATGCTTTCAAACGCGGCGATGGCTTCCCGGTAGAGTTTCTGCCGGTAATAGGCGTCTCCCAGGAAGAGCTGGCTGTAGGCCCGCCACTTCGATTCCGACGGCGGGAGGGATTTCAAGATGTAAGTGTAACCGGAAGTGAGCTGGCCGAAACTTCCCTGGTTATAGCGGACGCGGTTCAAGAGCGCCATGGCGGCCTCTCCCAGCTCGGTCTTGGGGGATTTGTCGAAGGCCTGCTGGTAATCGTTGGCGGCCTGTTCGTATTTGGACATGGTGTTGTAGCAGTTGCCCATCAGAAAATAGGCGTGGGGCACCCAGGCGTGGAACGGGTGCCAGTCGATGAACTTCTGGAAGAGGTCCGCCGCGCTCGAATCGTTCTTCTGGAGGTAGGTGACCCAGGCCAGCTTGAACTTGGCGTTCGCCGTGATGGGGGCGTTGGGAAGCAGGGACATGACCTGCCCGTAAGCGAAGCTGGCTTCTTTGAGCTGGTCCGAAAGACGGTAGGATTCGGCCACCATGTAGCGGGCGAGCGAGGCGTACTCCCCGGTGGGGTAGGCGTTCAGAAAAAGGTTGAAACTCTCCCGGGACGCCGGGTAATCGCCTTTCAGGAAATGCGCGGCGGCGATGCGGTAGAGCGCCGCTTCCTTAAGAGGGCTCTGGGGATAGGCCTTGAAGAACTTCCGGAACTCTTGGATGGCGCCGTTATGGTTCTCGGACTGGAGGAACGCGTCCCCGATAAGGAACGCGGCCTGTTCGGCGAAGCGGCTGTCCTTGAAATCGTCCAGGATGCGCTTGTATTTCGCCGTGGACGAGACGAACTTGTCGAGCTTGACGAGGGATTGCGCGTTGTAGAACAGGGCCTCATCCGAGTTGATGGGTTCCAGGTACTTGACCGCCTCCTCATACTTGCCTTCCTGGAAGCGGATGATGCCCAGGATGAAGCGGACCTGGGGATTTTCCTCGTAGGAAGGGTAGGTGGTGATGAGCTTTTTGATCTCCAGTTCGGCGCTGCCGAAATCCCCGCCGGGGATGTAGCACTGGGCCGCGCCCAGGATGCTTTCCCCGGTCAGGTAACTTTGCGGGTAATCCTTCAGGACGATCTTGAAATACTGAAGGGCGGAAGGGTAGTCGCCGACGTTGTAAAAGCATTCGGCCATGCGGTAGAGCGCGGTGTCGCTCAATCCGGACTTTTTATAATCGTCCACCACTTTTTTGAACTGTTCGATGGCCTCCGAGAAAGTGGCGACGTCGATGGAGGCCATCTCCTTGGGCGCGCCGGCTTCGCCGGAAATGGTGCTGCCCAGGTTCTTCAAGCCATCCAGGCCCATTTTGAAACCCTTGCCCATGAGTTTCAGCCCGCCCTTGTGGGTCCTCCTCCAACCGGCTTCGTCGGGGGCGTTCCCGGACAGATATTCCTTCACGGCCTGCTGGAATATGGATTCGGCCAGCATGAACTGGGCGTCGCCCGCCATGGGGCTTTCGGGATAGTTGAACAGGAATGTCTGGAAGGCCTTCCAGGCGGCGAGCCTTTTGTCTTTCTCCGCGAAGAGCTTGGACCCCAGCTTGAACTGCTCGGTCTCCGGCAGCACCAGGTTGCGGGAAGTGAGCTCCAGTTCCTGGTAGGATTCGGTCCGGGCGGATGGAGCGGCCAGATTTACGACGAGAAAAAGGATGGGAAAACGGAATTTCATCGCAAACGAATTCTAACAGAAGTTGTCATTTTTGTCAATTTGACAAAAATTTTCATTTATTTACGCGACACTTTGACGGCTTTCCCGGTCGAGCGCGCGATGAGAGGGCCTTGCGGCGACTCTTTGCGGAGAGCCGCGCGCATCGTGACGAGCTTGCGGTTCTCGGAAACGATCTCTCCCGCGATGTAGATCTTGTCCTCGAGGCGGGCGGGCCGCAGGAACCTCACGCTCATTTCAGCGGTCATGGCTCCCCCGCAGCTGATCCAGGCCAGGCGCGTCATGGCTTCGTCCAGGAGCGTGGCCAGGATGCCTCCGTGCACGATGCCTTTCCAGCCCTGGAATTTTCGCTTGGGGGTGAAGACCGCGCGGCAGGTCCTGCCTTCCACGGTCCAGGCCAGGTCCAAGCCGTCCGGGTTGTCGGCTCCGCAGGCGAAGCAGAAATGGTCGTCGATCGGCTCAAATCGGGCCACGAAGGCGCAGCTCCTTGGCGATCAGTTCGCGGAGACTCTTCTGGAGCAGGCGCGTCACGGGCCCCGGGGTCCGCGGGCTTGCGCGGCCGGGGACGATCCGGGCCACCGGCATCACTTCCATGGTCGTGCTCGTGAGGAACACCTCATCCGCGGCCAGGAGTTCCTTGAGAGGGATGCGGGATTCGACGACCCGGACGCGGTCCTTCCGGGCCAGTTCGAGGACCGAGCGGCGCGTGACGCCCTCCAGGATGCCGCAGTCCAGCGAAGGGGTCTTGACGACCCCGCGCTTGACCATGAAGATGTTGCTGATGGTCCCTTCGGCCACGAACCCTTCCAGGTTCAGAAAGACCCCCTCGAACGCGCCCGTCTTGAGCGCCTCGATCTTGGCCAGGATGCCGTTCAAGGCATTGGTGTGCTTGATGGCCGGGCTCAAGCTGCGCATCGGGTTGCGGCGTATGTTGACGACGGCGATCTTCACGCCCGATCTCCAAAGCCGGGGCAAGTCCTTGCGGATCGGGGAGGCGATGACGGTGAGAGTGGGACGCTTGGCGCTGCGGGGATCGTAGCCGACCTCGCCTTGTCCCCGGGAAAGGGTCACGCGCACCAGGGCCTCGGAAAGGCCGTTGGCCCTTGCCGTGGCCAGGCAGGCTGCCGTCAAATGGGAATGGGACCAGGGGATCCTCATGTGGATGGATCCGAGCGAGCCGTCCAGGCGCTTCCAGTGATGTTCCGCGCGGAATATCCTGCCTTCATAGACGCGCACCGCCTCGTAGACCCCGTCGCCATAGAGGAATCCGCGGTCCAGAACGGAGACCTTGGCCAGGCGTTCGGGAACGATCTTGTTTTGGAGCCAGATCCTCATGTTTTTCCGCGGCGCTCCTTTCTTTCCTGCGCGATCGACAGTCTTAAATATAAAGGATGGATCTTCTTCCACGAGTCGTTGGAGATAGCCCGCCGATCGATCCGCTCCGTTGCCAGACCTGCCAGGGTGCTCGCTCTGGGGGCCATGGAGCCGCCTTCGATCAATGATAACTTTCCTTTGGGCGCTCTTTCAAGCTGCCGCAGCAGTTCGGGCCGGGACAGGACGCGGTAAGGAGCCAAGGGTGCCGTTGATCCTGGACGGAAAAACCCCGCGTAGACGTCCTCGCCGATGGAAGGGATGGCGATGCATATCCTGTCGATCCCCTTCCCCGCCTGGACTCCCGCCTGGGCGGCCAGGACTTCGAAGACGGGGATGCCGATGAGGGGGATCTTCAGGAACTGGGCCAGGGTGCGGGCGAACGTGATGCCCACGCGCAGTCCCGTGAAACTGCCCGGGCCGGTGCAGACGGCGAGGTGGGTGAGGGCGGTTCTTTTGACGCCGCGGGACTTGAGCAGGGATTCACAGGCCTGTGCGAGCATTTCCGAGTGGCGGCGGCCGGCGTTCACTTGTTTCTGTCCCAGCAGGTTCCCGCCCTTCCGCAGGGCGACGCTCAATGAGGCGCCGGAGGTCTCGATGGCCAGGATCACTTGGGGAGCTTTTTTTTCCATTCAGGGGGCCCCGAAAAATCGATCCGCCGCCTCATGGGCGAGAGGGTCTCGAACTTGACGCGCAGGGAGGTCTTGGGCAGGAACTTTTGGGCGCGGTCCGCCCACTCCACCGCGGTCACCCATCGTCCCGTTCCCCAATACTCCTCCAGCCCCAGGTGGAGAGTTTCGGCGGATTTCAGCCGGTAGAGGTCCGCATGGCAGAGGGGGAGACGTCCGCGGTACTCATGGATGAGCGAGAATGTGGGGCTCCGCACTTCGCCCGGGCGCGCGATCTTAAGACCAAGCGCCAAGCCCTGGACAAAGAGGGTCTTGCCGCTCCCCAAGTCCCCCTCCAAAGCCAGAACATCCCCCGCCCTGCAGGATCTTCCCAGGGCTCTCCCGATGCGGAGAGTTTCCGATGGGCCCTTGGAGACCACGGAGCGCTTAAAAATGCTTGAACCTTGCATCTTTCAAATCGTACCGAAGCCCGTTCTTTAAGATAGAGACACCCTTTGAGCGCACGGCCCGCCCCAGAACGAACGAGCCGGGTATTTTTTTCAGGACGCTTCCCACCCGGGCGGGCTTGACCGTGAAGAGAAGCTCATAGTCCTCGCCGCCGTAAAGGACATAGGAATACGGAGAAGAACGCCGGCCCTTGCAGAACCTTGAGAGGGCGGGATGGATGGGAGCCCGGGACAGGTCGCACTCGAGGCCCACCCCGCTTTCCCGGGCCAAGATCTCCAGGGAAGTCCTGAGATCGTCCGAGGTATCGAGCATGGATGTGGATATTTTATCCACATTTCCGAGGAAAGAACCCTCCTTAAGGCGCGGAGAAGGGTAAAGGTGGCGCCGGAGCAATAGACGCTCGCCGGATGTCAGGGAACGGCTGCCCATTT
>Ga0155847_1010_pt3 | contig 9604 bp, 12 predicted proteins | sample RifCSPlowO2_01_FD_107501 | JGI IMG/M metagenome (GOLD analysis project Ga0155847, IMG submission 107501) | Elusimicrobia bacterium RIFCSPLOWO2_01_FULL_60_11
ACCTATCCCAGCGCCAAGGGTCTGCGGGACGTCCTTTCCAAGGTGCCCCTCGAGCGGATCGTGCTCGAGACGGATTGCCCCTATCTGCCCCCGCAGCCGTTCCGCGGCAAGAGGAACGAGCCCGCGTATCTCACCCATGTCAGCGAGAAACTTTCGGAGATGTTGGGAAAAAGCCCGGAGGAGATCTCAAGTACCACCGCGGCCAACGCCCGCCGGCTTTTCAGGATAAAGAATTGAAGCTGACTCCGCCCGCCCTGGCCTACCGCTATAAGGACGCGCTCTATTTGAACATCACCTCGAAGTGTCCCACGGCATGCGAGTTCTGCATCAAGTTCTCGTGGGACTACCAGTACCGCGGCAATAATCTGCTCCTTAAAAAGGAGCCGGGCGTGCGGGAGATCCTGGAGGCGGCCGGCGACCTGTCGACATACTCCGAGATCGTCTTCTGCGGCTACGGGGAATCCACTTACCGTCTCGAGGAAATGAAAGAGATCGCCCGCGCCTTGAAGGCCAAGGGCGCCAAAAAAATACGCCTCAATACCATCGGCCTGGGTAACTTGATCTGCAAAAGGAACATCGCGCCGGACCTGGCGCTTTTCCTCGACTCGGTCTCCGTCTCTCTCAACACATCGGATCCCGAGACCTGGGTCAAGGTCCTCCATCCCCTGCCGGAGTACCGGGAGAAGGGTTTTGAGAGCGTCTGCGGATTCATCCGGGAATGCGCCAAAGTGATCCCCGAGACCTATGTGACGGCCGTGGAAGGCATCGAGAAAGACCCCAAGAAATTCTCCGCGCTGGTAGAGAGTTTGGGCGCCAAAGTGCGCCTGCGGCCCTACCTGGACGACTACGAGAACTCATAAAATAGCCGTTGTCACGATCAGCGCGGTCCTTCTGGTCGGCTTGAGCTATGTGGCGCTCATCTTCATTTCCCGGAACACCCTGGTCTACGATGACCGGACCGTCCACCACTATTCCTTCTTGAAGGGCACGGTCCAAGGCCTTCTCGACCAGTACAAGGTCGAGGTCAGCAGCAAGGACATCATCACTCCGGCATTGGACCAGACCATCCGCTGGGGCCAGAAGATCCGCGTCATCCGCGTCACGGAGAGTTTCGAGAAGAAGACCGAGTCGGTCGATTTTGTGCTGGATTGGAAGCGGCGGACCACCAAGAACCTGCGCAATGTCGAGATCCAGGACGGCCACAAGGAGAACAAGACCTGGTTCGTCAAGCGCGTGTTCCACGACGGACAGGAAGTGGAGTCGCAGGAGTCGCCTAAAAAGACCCGGAAGACGGTCCTCCAGAGGCTGGTCCTCCTCGACCCGCGCGGCAAGCCCGAGATCATCTACGACCTTTCCAAATGCAGGAAAATGACCATCGTGGCCACGGCCTATTGGGTGGGAGACCCCAAAGTGCCGGGCACGGTCACCTATTCGGGCCACAACGTAGAGCGGGGATTGGTCGCCGTGGACCCCAAAGTCATCCCTCTGGGCTGGCGCCTCTATGTGCCCGGCTACGGGTATGCTTACTCTTCGGACACGGGCTCGGCCATCATAGGGAAGCGGATAGACCTTTTTGTGGAGAGCAAGGCCGCCTCCAAGCGCTGGGAATACAACAAGGTCACGGTGTACCTTTTGGAAAAGGCCAAGAAGTGGTAAGTCCAAAAACATTTCTACACAGGTTGACATAATTCCCGCCTAGCCCCGCTCCCACGTAACCAATATAGTAAGGGCATGAGAAATTCAACCCTTGACAATAGTTGTATTATATGATAACCTTGTACCGGGGAGCATGAGTGGCACGGTATCCCCGCCCCGAAGAGTTCGTTCTCTATCAAGGCAAGTCCTTCACCGTAGAATGGTATTACACTCAAAATGGCGATCTTCCTGGGAAACGCTATTACGCAGAGATGAGTGATTTAGAGCAAGATCGATTGGATGATATGGTACGGTATCTGGCGGACAGCCCCTTTGGGACGCATCTGCCCGCCACGATGTATCGGATCGAAGATCGGGAAGAGAAGGTATACGCCTTTAAGCCAGGGGACGGGCGCTTTTTTAACTTCATGACTGAAGGCAGAAAGATAATCTTGACCAACGCTTATCGCAAGCATTCGCAGAAAATGATGAAACAGGATCTGGAAGCTTTGGAAATCGCGATCAAGTATAAACATGACCGTATCAGGAGATTGGAGGAGGGAACCTACTATGAGACATAAAATGAAAAGCATTCTGGACAAAAAAATGGAGGAACCTGCTTATAGGAAGCGTTTCGAGCAGAGGTACCCCCTCTTTAAATTAGAAGTGCAGATCCTCAATGCCATCGAAGAAAAAGGATGGACATTGACCGATTTGGCCAAAGCCATGCACACACACAAGGGGAATATTTCCCGCGATTTAAGCGCCGGAAGAATACGTTCCGCCACACTTTCTCGCATCGTGAAAATAGGAGATGCCTTGGGCTTAGTGTTTTTTCCACTTTTCGTTTCGGAGAAAAAAGGGAATAGCATCCTTCCGAAGATACATAAGCTTTTGGCGGCCTGAGCCCAACATTTTGCCCACAGTAAAGTTTTATGGTATCCTTAAGTAACCCCCCATGTACTACAGCGACTTTCAGAAGTACGGCAAGATGCTCTGGGACCACCAGCTCATCCACATGACTTCGGGCAACATGTCCGTCCGCAAGGACGGCACGCTCTATGTCACGCGCACCGGCTCCCTCTTGGGGGCGCTCACTTCATCCGACATCGTCTCCGTGAACGCATCGAACACACAGCGGGACAAGGGCGCCTCCTCGGAGACCCCCGTGCACCGCGCCATCTACATGGCCAACCCGGACATCGGCTCCGTGGTCCACGCCCACCCGCCTTACGCCACGGCCCTTTCCTGGGACTATGAGACGATCAAACCCATCGATTCCGACTCCCTCTATATCCCTGAAATACCGGTGCTCACGGACTGCCCTTACGGCGAGGGCTCCGCCTGCATCGCGGAGCAGTTCCCCAAGCTCTTGGGGGACCACAAGGTGGCAATGATCCGCGGCCACGGCGCTTTCTCCGTGGGCAAGGACCTGCGGGAGGCGGCCTCCCGAATCTCCATGATGGAGAACCAGTGCCGGCTCCTTTTTTTGAGACGTCAGCTTGAAAAGTGAGGACGCGTTCGATGCCTATGAACGCCTCATCCGGGAATGGCAGGAAAGACTCAATCTCGTCTCCCGGGGGGACCTGGAAAAGATCAAGGGGAGGCACATCGGCGACTCCCTCAAGCTCTACGAGCTTCTGCCGGAACTGAAATTTCAGACAGCGATCGATGTGGGCTGCGGGGCGGGGTTCCCGGGGATCCCTTTAAGCATCGTCCAAAGCGATAAAACGTTCACTCTGGTCGAGTCCATCGCCAAAAAGTGCGCGTTCCTTGAAGCCGCGGTATCCGCTCTGTCTTTGACGAATGTCAGCGTGATATGCTCCCGCTCGGAGGACCTTGGACGGGAGAAGGCCCACAGGGATAGATATGACCTGGCCGTGGCCCGCGCCCTAGCCCATCCTTCGACGGCCCTTGAACTGGTCGTTCCATTGGCGAAAGTGGGGGGCGCATGCGTGTTCTGGGGCAGCGGTCCCGACTGGGCGGATAGGGACCGGATCGACAAAGTCGCCGCGATGCTGGGAGGCGCTTATGTCGGAGATAAACCATATCATTTGGAAGGAGACGACAGGGAAAGAAAACTCGTTCTAGTCGAAAAAAGGAGTCCCACGCCGGAAAAGTATCCGAGACGGCCCGGGGTTCCCGAAAAAAGTCCACTTAAATAAGGAGAATAACATGAAATACCTGATGATATCCGCCCTGCTTTTGACTTCTGCCGCAGCGGCCAATGCCGCCCCGGCCCCTGCCGTGAAAACGAGCGCTCCGGCGGCGCAAGAAACTCCCAAAGCCGTGGAAACACCCAAGACCTCCGCAGCGGCCATGCCGACAGAGACGCCCAAGGTCGAGGAGCCCCCCAAGGCCCCCGAGGCCGCTGCCCCGGCGGAAACGACAGAAGTCAAGGAGATCCCGGCCGCCGCGGAAGCGCCCGTTGCTGCGGCGCCGCCTGCCGAGGTCAAGCCCTTGGGCTGCGTCGCCAATTTGACGGAGATGATCAGCTTCCATCAGGCCGAGATCCTGAATTTCAAGAAGATCATCCAGCGCTGGAACGACAAGGTGGGGGGCACCATGAAACGCAGGCAGGACATGGAAAAAGAGATGCTGGACATCGGAAAGCAGATCGATGAACTGAACCAGTCCGACGACAAGAAGAGCAAGAAGGAGATCTCCCGGCTCCAAAAGCAGTCCGGCCGCATCGCTAAAGAGATCAAGGCCATCGGCAAGGAGATGAAGGCCCAATGCAAGGAACTGGCGGGAGAGCTCAAAGAGGTCTCCAAGGAATCCCAGGCGGCGCAGAAAGAACGGTTCCAGGGCGTCATCAAGAGCATCCAGGAATCGGTGGACTGAAATGAAAACCACTCCTTTCGCGCGGATATCATCCCTGACCCTTCTGGGCTGCATGGCATTCGTTACCGTTGCCGGAGCGCGCGCGACGATAGAGATCAATGTATTGAACGACCAGACAAAGAAATCCTTTGTGAACGCCAAGGTCTCGGGAACTTATGAAGACAGTTCCGGAGGCAAGACCCCCTTGGCTGAAAAGATGACGGATCAGCGCGGCCAATACCTTGGATTCTCGGAAACGGCGGGCAAGTTCTCGGTCCGGGTCTCGGCGGAAGGGTTCGAGGACGCTCAAGTGTCGGGAGAGGTCTCCGCCACCGACGTCAAGGTCAACCGCCGGATCCGCAAGACCGTCTATTTAAAGAAGCCCGCTCCGCCCAAGCCCATTCCGATCCCCGAACTCCCGCCCTTAAAGACAGAACTTGCGCCGCTTACTCCCATGGCGACGGGCCAAGTCCATCCGCAAGACGAGAGGAAAGAAAAGGCATTGCCTGCCGCCGGGACGGAAAATAAGTAAACCGCAGTCCCAATGAAGGCCTGGAAAAAACTTTTTCTCGGCATCGCCGGGTTCCTGGCCCTTGCCTTTCTGGCGTCCGCTTACGCCCTTCACCGCGCGTTCCCTCCGGAAAAAATAAAGACGATCCTGGTCAAGGAGATCCAGGCCCGTTTGCGCCGCGAGGTGGACCTGGCGGATGCCTCCGTCGGACTCTTGTCCGGCATAACTTTGAGCGGCTTCCGCTGCTCCGAAACCCCCGATTTCAAATCGGGAACGTTCGTGGAATGTGAAAAGCTGACCCTCCGGTGGGCCTGGCGGCCCCTCTTGCAGAAGCGGCTTGAGATCAAGGGCATGGAACTGCAGGGTCCCAAGATTCGCGTTGTGCGGCATTCTGACGGAAAAACTTACAATTTCTCGGACCTTCTCGCCTTGTCTCAGGGGGCCGCGCCACAAGCCGCCGCGAAGGAGCCGGCCGCGAAAGCGCCTTTCGATATAAAATTCTCCAGATTGAAGATCGTCCAAGGGTCGTTCAGTTTCAAGGATGGATCGCCTGAACAGCTCGAAGCCGCCGTCACCCGATTCAACTTGAAGGCGCGGGGCTCATCCCTCACGGAGCCCGTCGAACTTGACATCGCCATGCTTTTTTCCGCGCGCGCGAAGGGCGTGGCTTTTAAAGGAGTCTCCGTAGAAGCGTCAGGGATTGTCTCAGAAATTCTCGCGGCGTCCCCGAAGTTTTCCCTCAAAGCCAAGGCAAGGGGGATCCCGCTGGAGAGCTTCAAGGATTTCTACGGGTTATCGGGAGAGCTGGATGCCGATTCGGAGGTCTCCGGGATGATGTCCTCCCTTTCCGTCCGGCTGGGCGTGGATGCCTCGCGCGCAGGTTTCACTATTCCTCAGATCTGGAAAAAACCAGCGGGGAGCCCGCTGACCCTTGAATTGGAATGCCGGGTGGACGGCATGAGATCGGCGGAGATCTCAAATTTATCCGTTTCGCTTGCAAAGCCGTTCCTGGAGATTCAGGGGAAGATCCAAAATTTCAACACAGATTCCCCCGCTTTTGATTTACGGCTGCTGTGCCAGCATGCGGATTGGGATGAGATCATCCGAAGCGCCGCCCTTCCTCCCGGCATGGTCTTGGAAGGGTCTCTGGACCGCCTGGACCTTGCGGTCTCCGGCACGCCCAAAAAGATCCGGTTCGAGGCGGAATCCGACCTTAAAGATACGGGGATCTCCTATGCCCCGGGGGATCGCGCCCTATTTAAAAAATCTCGCGGGACACACCTCGCGCTCGAATGCGACGGGAACTATGATCAAGGATCGGCCCTTGAGCTCGAGAAGTTCAGCGCGTCCCTGGGAGATTGGGACGTCTCCGGGAGCGCGCAAATTTTGCCTTTGACCGGAGCTAAAAGGGCGGTCAAAGCGTCGCTATCGACGAACGTCATGTCAATGAAGAATTTGAATGATTTTCTGCCTTCCGTACCCTCCGCCGGGGTCGAAGGGACAGCCCAGGTCCAGATGTCCTTTTCCGGGACATTGCCGGTGGGATCCTGGCCCAAGATCCTGGGCTGGGTCGAAGTGAAGGGGCTTGGCGCCGACATCGACGGGCTTGCGCTTGCGGATGTTTCCGGGCGCTTATCGTTCAGCGAAGGAGGGCTCGACCTCCCGAACCTGTCGGGGAAGATTTCCGGCGAGCCATTCCAGATCAAAGGATCCCTCAAAAATCCGGTTTCGCCCGTGATCTATGTGGAGGGAAGATTGGACCATCTGGACCTTGCAAAATTCGCCGGTGAGAAGAAGGCGGATGCTAAAACCCCCGTCTCCGCCTCCTCGGTCCCGCCCCAGCCGGGGACCCAAGGGCTGCCGCCCGCAAGAGTTACGGGCAAGTTTGCCATCGGAAAGATCACCCACCCCAATTTCGACTCGGGCGCTTTCAATTTTGAATGGGACCTCTCCCAGGTGACTCCCCGGCTGGACAAGGTCTCGGGCACGGCCAAGCTCCGGACCTTCGGCGGGGAGGTCACGAACATCGGGTCCGTGGAAAAGATACTCAAAATCATAAATCCGTCCTTGAGCATCCTCTATTTTAAGGATATCGGGGGAGATTTTGAATTCAAAGAAGGCACGATGGACATCAAGGATTTCTGGGTGGAGTCCGACAAGCTGACCGTGAGCGCGGCGGGGAAATTGCGCCTGCCGGAACGCACCTGCAGCGTTGAGATCCTGGCCCGCTATTCAGGGGCGGCCCTGGCGGCTTCCATCCCGGTCGCGGTCACGGGCCCCTTGAGCGCGCCCAGGATAGAGAAAAAGGGCTTGTCGCTGTTCGCTGAAACACTCCAGAAAAAGATCCTGCGGATCCAGCCCAGATCCAAAGAAGATATAGAGGAGGAGAAAAGGATCAAAGAGGAGAAAGTCGCGGAAAAAGTGGAGGAAAAACAGGAAAAGAATGCCGCCCGCGCCGAAAGAGAGGGAGAAAAGGCCGAGGAGCGGAAGCAGAGGGAAGAAGAACGGCTCGAGCGGCTTAAGGAAAAAGAGGAGTCGAGGAAGGAGAAAGAGCTGGAAAAGCTCGAAAGGAAGAAGGAGGCCGAAGAAGAGAAGCGCCGCCAAAAGGAAGAGGGGGGATAGGATTGCATTCTTGACAGAAGCGGACATATCTGTTATAAATCCCGAAGCAGCATCAAGGACCATTTAGGAGGCGAACTCATGAATAAATCATCAAGCGTTCTATGCGCGTTAGTCCTGGCTTTTGCGGCGGTCGGCTGTTCCCACAAGGCGGAGTCCAAAGTGAAGAAGGGCGAGATCACCCGCAGCATCGACACCCCGGACGCGGAGACCGACCGTTACATCGAATTTGACGGCATCGGCGCCGCCGACCAGACCATCCAGAACAAGTCCCAGAAAATGTCCCTCTCCGAGACCGCCGCCCGCAAAGTGGCCGAAGAAAAGATGATCGCCTATCTTAAAGGCCAGCAGATCGACGCGACGACAACGGTGGAGCAGGCCATGGCCACCGATCAGAGGATCGTGGGACTCCTCAGCAATACCCTCCGGGGAGCCGCCGTGACCAAACGCGAGTGGACGAGCGACGACGGCTGTGTGCTCACCATACGCCTGGACAAGAAAAAATTCAAAGACCAGCTGATGATTCCCCCCAAATAAGGCCCAATCACTGCCGGGTCATGGATTCAGGTCCCGTTAAATCGAGTTGAGATTTAACGGGACTTTTATTTTAAGGAGATTCTAATGAAACGATTGATTCTGTGGACGCTTTTGGCCGCTCTCCCGACCGTTTATCTGACGGGGTGCGCGGGCTCGGGCAGCCGCTTGAAACTGGGCGAGACGGCCGAGGGCGAAGTGGTGGAAGCCGAAGGCCTCTCGGCGGTCACCGACGACCTGATCGGCACCAAGCGCGCCGCGCTCGCCGACGCCTATAAGAACGCCGTTGAAAAAGTCGTAGGGGTCTTTATATCCGCCCGCACGATGGTGGAAAAGGCCGTCACCATCCAGCAGAGCATCCTCGGCAAGACGGACGGCTATATCAAGAAGCACGAGATGATCCGCGAAGGCAAAGAGCCGGACGGGCTCTATCACGCGCATATCCGCGCGCTCGTGTCATTCCAGCAGGTCAAACAGGATCTGGAAGCGCTCCGGGTGATCGATGTGGCGGCCGCGGGCAATCCGCGCGTGGCGATCCTGCTGGATGAGACGATTGCTGGGCAGGAGGGCCAGACGACGGCTTGCTCCGACGCCATCGCCCAGGGGCTTCTGGAGAGGGGATACAAGGTGGTGGACCGGTCTGAGCTGGCCGCCATCCGCGTGGCCGAAGCCACCCAGCAGCTTTTGAGTGGGGACGCTCAAGCCGCTTTGAAACCCATCACGCAGAAACTCAAGGCCGAGGTGGTGGTGACCGGCAAGGCCACTGCTTCCCAGATCACCGGCCAGGACCTGGGCGGACTCCTGTCCTATCGCGGCAATTTTTCCGGCAAGGCCTTGAGGACGCAGACGGGAGAGATCCTGGCCGCGGTCAACATCCAGGGTTCGGGCTTGGACGCCACACAGGAAGCGGCGGGAGCCAAGGCCATGACGACCCTGGGTAAGAACGCCGCTCAGGAATTCGCGGGCCGCATCGCCTCGGAGCTGGCCCGGCGCTCCACCATCCTGGTGACGGTCAGAAATCTCAAGAGTTTCAACAGTTTGGGCGAGGTGAAGGACCTCATCGCCAAGACCCCCGGGGTGAACGATGTGGTGATGCATACCTTTGAAGGCGGCACCGCGGAGATGGAAGTGAAGGTGAATTCCGCCACGGCGTCGGACCTGGCCGTGACAATCACGGCCTCCAAAGATCCGATATTGAAAGTCACGTCCCAGACGCAGGACGGCGTCGAGATCGAGGTCCAATGAGCGGATTTATAGGACATTCTGTAAGGAGGAAATCATGATCAAACTAGGCCTAATCATAGGAATGGGAGTCGTTTCCGCGCTGGGGTTCTCCGGCTGCGCGGCCATGACCAGCGTCAAAATGAAGCAGGACGTCTCAGCCAACACCACGGAGAAAGTGAAGTCCAAATATACGGGCATCAAGCGGCGGGTGGGCGTCGTGGATTTTGAGAACAAGACGGCCTACGGCCAGAGCCGCCT
>Ga0155847_1028_pt1 | contig 9567 bp, 7 predicted proteins | sample RifCSPlowO2_01_FD_107501 | JGI IMG/M metagenome (GOLD analysis project Ga0155847, IMG submission 107501) | Elusimicrobia bacterium RIFCSPLOWO2_01_FULL_60_11
CAACCCCGCGGCCGCGGCCAAGACCGGCACGCTCCGGTTTGGGCGCGTGTCCATCGTGGGGACCCGTTTCGAGCAGCCCATCATCGACCTTTCCACCGCTCCTATCTCGGCGACGGCTTTCGCCGAGAACAACCAGGACAACCCGGGCTATCCCTCGCTCGTCTCCAACCCGGCTTTTCAGGAACTCTATGACCTGCAGGATTCGGAGCTCAAGCGGCGCGAGCAGGCGCTCGCCATCCAGTACCGCCGCACGGGAGTGACGGTCGTCGACTCCACCGTCACGGTCAAGGAAGTGTTCACGCGCGGCCTGGATTTTTCCGAGCACGAGACGCTCAAGTTCTTCGTGCACGGGGACAACTCCGGCAATGAATTCATCTTCAGGATAGGCAACTCGGTCGTCAATTACCTCGAATTCAAGGCGCCCATGAATTTTTCCGGCTGGCGCCTCTATTCTCTGGACATCCTCGACAAGAACCGCGACGGCCAGCTCGACAGGAACGTCGCCAAGGATTTCAACGCTTTCTGGCAGAGGCGGGTGGGGGCGCCCTCCCTCCGCAACATCACGGAGGTCACCTACGGCATCGTCGTCCCGCCGGGAGCGGCGCAGGGCACGGCCAGCACCTTCTACTTCAACGAGGTGCACCTGACCGAATCCGTCAAGATCACGGGCAACGCCTACCGCGCCAACGCCGCTTTCAACTGGCCCAACTGGGGCTCCTGGGGCGGGTCCTGGCGCTATGTCGACCGCAATTTCCAGACGCTCACGTCGCTGGGCACAGGCGTGGACACCAAGACCGGCAGCGGGTTCCTGACCCTGAACCGCATGAAATTCCTGCCCGTCTCCAGCAACTTCAGCTACACGGAGACCGTCACTCCCCAGATCCAGACCCTCAACGACCCCAACATCCTCGTCTCCATCGTGGACGAAGGCAAGACCATCAACACCGCGCAGAACATGAACGGGAACCTGCTCCTCACCCAGCTCCCCCTCATCCCCGATATGATCAGGGGAAAACTCCTGAACGTGGATTTTTCCGCCGACCATTCCCTGGCCCAGAGAAGTGCTGGGGACCGCGAGGACGAGACCTTGAACTACCGCTACGGCACGAGCTACACATTCCCCTGGCAGCCGGACCTCCTGCCGGGCCGGTACTTCACTTTCAAACCCTTCCCGCAGGGCATCTCCTACAGTTTCAGCCAGACCAACTCCATCCTGCGCCTGCGCTCGGAGAACACCCAGACGCGGAGTGTGGGAGAGACCTACGGCCTTCGGACCCAGTTCCAGGTCATCCCGCAGATTTCGCTCAACCCCGCCTACACCCTGGCCCGCGCTTTCGAGGAAAGGGGCCAGCTCGACCTGAGCTCCGACACGGCGAAGACGGCTCCGCTCATCGCCCGGTCCTGGGGGAGCTACAATAAAAGTTTGGCCCAGAACGTCTCCCTGGCCGGGGGCCTGCGCTTGACCTCTTGGCTCTCGCCCGCGTTCAATTACACCGTGAATACGGCGGAGACCTACAACGTCAACGAGGTCACCTTCGGCACCGGCACTTTCAGGCGCGGCGACATCAAGAGCATCACGCGGAGCGCTTCGGGCGACGTCTCGGCCGGTGTGGCGCCCAAGGACATCTTCGAGATGATCCCCTACGTGCGCCTCATCAACCCGGCCATCAACTCTTTGAGTTTTTCGGGCGGGTACTCCATCGCCGACGGAGACGCGTATGAGAACCTGGACGGCGGCTTCGACTCCCGCGACAAGCTCTTCATCCGCGACAACGCTTTCGACCTGACGGGCATGAACACGAACGCCAAGCGCACTTCTCTCACCGCCTCCGACACCAGCCGCCTGGCCGGACGCTGGACGCCATTCGAGGGCTTCAAGTTCCTCAAGAACAGGAGATGGTCCCCCTTGAAGAACTTGAACACTTCCGGGACTTTCACCGAGACCAAGACGAACCGCGACACCACCGGGACCCTGAGCAAATCCTACAGCCGCATCTGGCCGGATTTCGTCTTCTCCACCACCGACATCGAGCGCCCGCTGTTCCTCGGGCGCTGGATCACCGACACCCGCGCCAACGGCAGTTACCAGGAGCGCCTGACGGAGAACCTGGGCCAGAACAAGTCCACGGGCAAGAGCATGGCTTCCGACGTCACTTTCACGGCCTTCCGCCTGCTCCAGTTCTCCGTCGGCTACACCAACTCGGTGACGGAGGACTTCAACCTCCAGACGCAGCAGCTCACCAGCCGCACCATCCAGAAAGGGTTCAACGGCCAGGTCATCACCACGCTCAAGTGGGGGAACTGGCGCTTCACGCCCCGCTACGACCAGCAGCAGAGCGAATCCGAGGACGGCACCGGCAAGAAGACGTCCGACCTGACCACGCGCAACGGGTCGCTCCAGGTCTTCGGCGACATCAACCTGCCGCGCTTCTTCCGCCTCCCGTTCGGCAAGCAGCTCTCGCTCTCCAACCGCCTCATCCTCACGTCGTCCTTCCGCTACGGCATGGTGAGGGACGAAGTGGACGACACCCACAGCGTCGACAACGCCGACTTCAACTTCAACGGCGACTTTGAGATCACGCCCAACATCCGCGCGGCTTTCGGAGGGGGCTACGCCCGCACCATGAACAAGACCAAGAAGGAGAACGATTTCCAGACCTACAGCTTCACGAGCCGGGTGACCATCCAGTTCTGATGAATCTTGGAGACACGCTTACTTATTTCAATGAATTAAGTGAAACATCCCTCCTGACAGGTAATTCATCGAAATAAGCAAGGTGTCCCCAAGATTCTTAGCCATCCTCAATCTTTTTTATCCACTCCGCTGCGCGGCCTGCGGCAAGGACCTGGCCTATGACTCGCCGTCAAGGATATGCGCTCCCTGCCTCGCGTCGATCCAAGAGATCCCGCCTCACCCTCGTCCCGCGTTCGTTCGGAGTTCTCTTCGCTATGAGGGGACGGCCAAAGATCTCATCCACAAGTTCAAATATTCCGGGAAGGACTACCTGGCCGGATCGTTCGCGCCTTACCTCAAGAGAGTGTGGCTCCAAGACGACGAAATGAAGACCGCGGATGTCATCGCTTGCGTCCCATCGCACCCCGCGCGCCTGCGGGACCGGGGATTCAACCCATCCGTTGCCCTGGCGCGCGAATTCGCCCAAGCGGTGGAAAAGCCCTATATCCCCGCGCTGGAACGAGTCCGCAACACCCCGAGCCAGACCGAACTGGGGCGTGAGGAGCGCGCCAGGAACATGGAAGGAGCATTCCGCGTGATCGACCCGGCGATCATCCGGGGAAAGCGGACGCTCCTGGTGGATGACGTCTGCACCACCGGCTCCACATTGAGCGAATGCGCCCGAACCCTGCGCCGGGCCGGTTCCGGGGAGGTTTTCGCCCTCACTTTGGCCCTTCAGAATTTGGTATAATAAGGCCCGCAAATCAGCCCAAGCATCTATAGGAGGAAGCGAACATGTCCGTCAAAGTAGGCATCAATGGATTTGGAAGGATCGGCCGCCTGGTGTTGAAGGCCGGTCTCAAGAACAAGGACCTGGATTTTCTGGCGGTCAACGACCTGACCGACGCCAAGACCCTGGCGTATCTCTTCAAGCACGACTCCACTTTCGGCATCTACCCCGGCGCGGTGGAAGCCAAGGGCTCGTCCCTCTTCATCGACGGCAAGGAGATCAAGGTCATCGCCGAGCGGGACCCCGCCAAGCTGCCGTGGAAGGCGCTGGGCGTGGAGATCGTCATCGAATCCACCGGCCGCTTCACCGACGCCGAAAAAGCCAAGGCGCACATCGCCGCCGGGGCCAAGAAGGTCATCATCAGCGCGCCCGCCAAGGGCGAGGACATCACCATCTGCATGGGCATCAACGAGGACAAGTTCGACCCCGCCAAGCACAGCGTCATCTCGAACGCCTCCTGCACCACCAACTGCCTGGCCCCCCTGGTGAAGGTGATGAACGAGAATTTCAAGGTGAAGAAGGGCCTCATGACCACCATCCATTCCTACACCAACGACCAGGTCATATTGGACTTCCCTCATTCGGACCTGCGCCGGGCCCGCGCGGCAGGCCTTTCCATGATCCCCACCACCACCGGAGCGGCCAAGGCCATCGGCCTGGTCATCCCCGAGCTCAAGGGAAAATTGAACGGCATCGCCATCCGCGTGCCCACGCCCAACGTCTCCCTCGTGGACCTGGCTCTGGAAGTGGAAAAATCGACCACCAAGGAAGAAGTCAACGCCGCCTTCAAGAAGGCTGCGGCGTCGGGGCCTCTCTCCAAATACCTCGCCTACACCGAAGAGCCCATCGTCTCCAAGGACCTGAACGGCGACGCGCATTCCTGCACCCTGGATGCCCTCTGCACCGACGTCATGGACGGGACCCTGGTCAAGGTCTTCGGTTGGTACGACAACGAGTGGGGTTACTCGAGCCGCGTGGTGGACCTGGCGGCCTACATCTCCAAAAAAAGCCTGGTCGCGGCTTGAGAACGATTCGGAACCTCCCGCTCCAGGGCAAAAAAGTCCTGGTGCGGGTGGACTACAACGTGCCCCTGAAGGACGGGGACATCACCGACGACACGCGCATCCGGGAATCCCTGCCCACGCTGGAACACTGCCTGAAAGCGGGCGCGTCCCTCATCCTCTGCGCGCACCTGGGGCGGCCCAAGGGCGCGGTGAACCCCAAGTATTCCCTGAGACCCGCCGCCGCCCGCCTTTCCGAACTCTTGAAAAAGCCCGTGGCCTTCGCGAATGACTGCGTGGGGCCGGAAGCCAAGTCCAAGGCCGCGGCTTTGAAGCCCGGAGAGATCCTCCTTCTTGAAAATCTGAGGTTCCACCCGGGAGAAGAAAAGAACGATGAATCGTTCGCCAAGGAGCTGGCTTCCCTTGCGCAGATCTTCATCCAGGACGCTTTCGGCGCCGTTCACCGGGCCCATGCCTCCACGTCGGCGGTGACGCAGTTCCTGCCCGCTGCCGCAGGGTTCCTGCTGGAAAAAGAGATCTCCACGCTCTCGCGCCTGCTCAAAGGCCCCGCGCGGCCTTTTGTGGCTGTCCTGGGCGGCGCCAAGGTCTCCGACAAGATCAAAGTCATCGAGAACCTCTCCAAGACGGCCGACTCCGTCGTCATCGGGGGCGCGATGGCCTACACATTCCTCAAGTCGCAGGGGATCTCCATTGGAAAATCACTGGTGGAGGACGACAAGACCGACCTGGCGAAAGAGATCTTGAGCTCCAAGAAGAACCTGATGCTGCCCGTCGACCACCGCGTCGCGCAGAAGATCGAGAAGGGAGCGCAGGTCCAAGAGACGAAAGGCCCGAGCATCGAACCGGACTGGATCGGCGTGGACGTGGGGCCCAAGACCTCCGAAAAGATATCGGCGGTCCTTTCGGGAGCGAAAACGATCTTATGGAACGGCCCGCTCGGGATCTTCGAGATCCCCGGATTTGCCAAGGGAACGACGGATTGCGCGGCGTCCGTGGCGGACGCCACCGCTAAAGGCGCGTTCAGCGTCGTGGGCGGCGGGGATTCTGTCGCCGCGGTGACCCAGGGCGGTTTCGCCAAGTCCATCTCCCACATCTCCACGGGCGGGGGAGCCAGCCTGGAATTTTTGGAAGGGAAAGTCCTGCCGGGTGTTGCGGCATTGGAGGGCGCGGTGCATGTATGAACTGATCCTGGGGCTTCACGTGTTGATCTGCGCGGTCTTGATGATCGTAATCTTGATCCAGACCGGAAAAGGCGCGGGCCTCTCCGGCATGTTCGGCGGGGGGAGCGATGCGCTTTTTAGCGCACCATCCGGGTCCGCTTTCCTGAAAAAAGCCACGGTGGGCCTGGCCGTGGGGTTCGTGGTCACCACGCTGTTCCTCACCATCCTGCACACGCGCAGGAGCGGCAGGAGCGTGCTCGAACGCGTCCCTATTCAACAGCAACAATAATGACTGCAACCAAAGATTTCCCGCCGAGACAAGGAACGAAGAGCGATGCGTGCTTGGGAAAGCACGTGAGCGATGAGTGACGCGGTCGCAGGCGGAAAGCTTTAGTTGCGTGAGCCGGGATGGTGGAATTGGCAGACACGTACGCTTGAGGTGCGTATGCCGAAAGGTGTGGGGGTTCAACTCCCCCTCCCGGCAGAATCCTTGAAAAAGCATCATAAGAATCTGCCGGGTCGTGCCGCTTCCAAAAACGCGAAGCGATTAGAAAGCGGCCTCCCGGCAGGATCTTTAAAAAAACTTTAGTGGATAACTCCGAACTCGCGACGCTCCAAAAGAACCTCCAGGCCGCTCAGGAAGAACTGGGGAAGCTCGAGCGCATCAAGCCCCTGGCCAGCGCCGCCGCAGCCGTGGTGCATGACGTGCGCAACTCTCTCGGCGTCATCCAGAGCACGGCGCAGTTCGTCTTGAGCAAACTCAAACCCTCCGCCAAGGAAAAAGAGGCCTGGGAGCTGGTGGAGCGCAACGTCGAGTCCATCCGCCATCTCCTGAAAGGTTACCTGGGCCTGGCCCGCCAGACCGAGAACGCCAAGGAACCCACCTCCATCAACGAACTGGTCGAGCGCGTCACCCACTTCATCGACGTCCAATGCGGCAAGAACAACATCAAGGTCGTCAAAGACCTGGCCGAGCCCTCGCCCCGCGTGATGGTGGAATCCTCCGCCGTGGAATCGGCGGTCCTGAACCTGAGCATCAACGCGATCGAAGCGATGGCGGGCGGCGGCACTTTAAAATTCATCACCGAGGCCAACGGCTCCGATAGATCCTTCCACCTGGTGATCGAGGACACGGGGCCCGGCATCCCCAAGGACGACCTGGAGAAGATATTCACGCCGTTCTACACCACCAAGGAAAAGGGCACGGGCATGGGGCTTTATTCCGCCAAGGCCATCGTCACGCAGAACAACGGCAGGATCCACTGCGAGTCGGAGCCCGGCAGGACCCGCATGGTCCTCACCTTCTTTTAATGGCCAAGACCCTCCTCATCGTCGACGACGACAAAGCGCTCTGCCAGGCGATGCGGCTTTTCCTGGAAGTGGAGGGTTACCGCGCGCTCGATTTCCAAAAAGGGGCCGACGCGCTCGCCTACATCGATCGAGAGCCCGTCCAGGCGGTGCTGCTGGACCTGGACTTGGGAGAAGGCGGGGACGAAGGCCTCTCGCTCCTCGAAAAGATGAAGCGGATGGATCCGCACCTGCCCGTCATCATCCTCACGGGCGATTCCACCGTCAAGGTGGCCGTGCAGGCCATGAAAGCCGGCGCCTACTATTACATCACCAAGCCCTTCGACAACGACGAAGTCATCGTGCTGGTGCGCAAGGCCGTGGACGAATACGACAAGTCCCGGCAGATCGAGATCCTCCGCGCGCGCACCTTGAACATCAAATTTCCCGTCATCGTGGGCGCCTCCGCCGCCGTCAAGGCCGCCATGGAGATGGCCGACCGCATCGCCCCCACGGAGCTGACCGTCGTCATCCACGGCGAATCCGGCAGCGGCAAAGAGGTCTTCGCCCGCCGCATCCACGCGCGCAGCCCGCGCAAGGACGGTCCTTTCGTGGCCGTGGACTGCGGCACGCTCCAGGAGACCCTGGTGGAATCCGAGCTTTTCGGGTATGAGAAGGGGGCATTCACGGGCGCGGACCGCCGCAAACTGGGCCAATTCGAGATCGCGTCGGGGGGGACCCTGTTTTTAGACGAGATCGGCAACCTTCCCCTGTCCGTGCAGGCCAAACTCCTGCGGGTGCTGCAGGAGAGGAAACTCCAGCACCTGGGCGGGCACAAGGAAGTGGACATCGACATCCGCGTCATCACCGCTTCCAACGCGAGTTTGGAAGAGATGATCAAAGCCGGGAAATTCCGCGAGGACCTTTACCACCGCCTGAACCAGTTCCTGCTGGAAGTGCCGCCGCTCCGCAAGCGCACCGACGACATCCCCGAGCTCGCGGCCTATTTTCTGAAGGCCGCCAACGAGGAGATGAAGAAGAGCGTGGGAGGGTTCTCGCCCGAAGCTCTCAAGGCGATGAAGGGCTATTCCTGGCCCGGCAACATCCGCGAATTCAAGAACGCCGTCTACCGGGCCGTGCTCCTGGCCGACGACGAAGTCAAGCCCGAACACCTTCAGATCATGCTCACCCGCGACAAGTTCGTGGAGAAGAGCCTCCAGGACTCGGAAGCGGGCAAAGGCATCTCCCTCAAGAAGGCCTCGCGCCACGCCTCGGGGATTTTGGAGAAGCAGCTCATCGAGCAGGCCCTCGAAAGCTGCGGGGGGAACAAGTCCCTGGCCGCCAAGCGCCTCAAGATCGACCGCAAAGCCCTCTACAACAAGCTCAAAAAATACAAACTCATCAAAAAATAGTTAAAGTAAACCTACTCTAAGGTTCGGGAACGCCTAAGTCACGGCAGATTTTACGGGCTAGAAAGGGATGAACCTCGGCATGCCTAGGAACTGAAGACGTCTGATGGTTGGCAGAGTTCCAGAAGATGGAATGGCGGCCGCCTTCGCGAAAGAGCCGGCACCCCTGTGAGAGCAGATGCCGAACAAGTTCCCTTCTTTTCACTAAACTGCGATGGCGAGTTGTTCTTCTATGGCACGGCGGCCGTGCAGGCGGTGGGCGATGGCTCGGTTGGCTTCCAATACCATGATCAGAGCTTCTTTCAGATTTTTTTTGGCTTCAGCCAAGGTTTTTCCCTGCGTATTGACGCCGGAAACTTCTTCGACGTAACCTATATACCACTTGCCCCGCTTCTGATAAACCGCTGTGAATTGAGCAACCATACTGGCAATATACTACATGGAGTCCATCTTGTCAACGGCATGTATAAGTAAACCCTATTATTCATACAAGTTACGTTCGGGGAAATCAAGTTCATCCCAAGTAGATAGTTAAAGCATAGCTTTAAGTTATGGGTTTTCAGACCCATTTTAGTATTAAAGTATTACTTTAACTATGTTTCCAGACTGTGGTTAAATATCCACAATTGTGGATAAACTTCCCCATCAAAATACCCGCCAAAAACAGCAAATAAATACCCTATTATATCGCAGTAAATAAGCGCCATTATAGAGGTTATTCCGCCCTGTTATTTAGACAAAAATAAACCCTATTTAATTTGATTTAAACCTATATCCAACGATGTATTCAATCTCATTTTACTGTCATACAATACATTAATTTTGGCATTTTAATTGCTGTATATAGTATTGATCCAAAACCATGACTAAAATGAGCTTTAAGGCCCGCCTTAACTCCCTCCTCCAATCCCTCCCTCTGCTGGGGTCCTATTTTTTTACGCGCGCGCGCGTGCCCGCGCCCACGCGCCTGCCTGCGTGCGTTCCTAGCCCCCTCGGAAAATTTTTTGCCCCCGCATCAGACATGGCCCGGATCTTCGCGCTCCTTCTGCCGATCCTTTTCCTGGCCGGCCCCCTGCACGCCGACGTCAACGGCCCCTACTTCTCGACCAGCGTCATCAACATGACCGGCGTGGGCACGGTCGTCTGGACGGCCCCGGGGAATTCCTCCGGCACAGTGGACAACAAGCTCTCATCTGCCGCCGGGGGCAACTTCACCAGCAACTAC
>Ga0155847_1126_pt3 | contig 9565 bp, 10 predicted proteins | sample RifCSPlowO2_01_FD_107501 | JGI IMG/M metagenome (GOLD analysis project Ga0155847, IMG submission 107501) | Elusimicrobia bacterium RIFCSPLOWO2_01_FULL_60_11
TCGATGCGGGCGACTTCACGCAATATCTATTCCCCTTGACGTTCATGGCCCTGTCCGCCATTCTTTGGATTTTCCGGCGCCTTATCGGACGGGAACCCTTGACCGCGGCGCTGTTCTTCGCGGGCACCCTGTTCCCCGCTCTCGGATTTTTCAATCTTTATCCGATGAGATTCTCCTTCGTTGCCGACCATTTTCAGTACCTGGCCAGCATCGGCCCCATTGCCGCCTTTGCCTGGCTGATGAATCGGTCAAGTGAGCGATCAGTCACTTATGGTCGAATTTCCTCCTGCGCGCTGATTCTGGTTCTTGCCGGCCTGACCTGGCGCCAATCCGGCAACTACCGCGATCTCGAGACCCTTTGGCGCGTTACGCTCACAAAAAACCCGGAGTGCTGGATGGCGCACGATAACCTGGCCAACCTGTTGGTTAAAAAGGGCAAGACCGGAGAGGCCGAGAGCCACTACCGAGAAGCGATCCATCTGAAACCCGACTATGAGGAAGCCCGAAACAATCTGGGCGCGATCCTTCTTGGGAAAGGGAAGTACTCTGAAGCGGAGACTCAATTTCGGGCCGTGATCCAAATACGTCCGGATTACGCCAAGGCGCACAATAACCTGGGCGCCGTCCTTTACCGCCAGGGCAATGAGCAGGGCGCCGTCACCTGTTTTAAAAATGCCCTTCGCCTGAACCCGGAACTCAAAGACGCGCAGGACAATCTCAATGCCGCACTGGGGGTCCCATAACGGCCTCCCCTGACTTCCCATCTCCCCGGCTGAACGCCGCCGCCAAGAACTCCTACGAGGCCTACATCCGGGGGGCGAAAGAAAACCCCGACGGCATCCTTGAGGACACCCCCGGGGCTTTCAAGATCTTGGAGCCGGTCGCGGTGAAGCTGCTTACTTCTTTTTTTTCTTCGTGCTCATAGCCGCGAATTCGGACACGGAATTGAGGCTCACGAGGCCTTTCTCGAATTCCCCGCCCACCATCTTGTCCATGTTCATGAACACGCCCACCGCCTTGCAGAGGAAGCTGTTATCCCCTTCCATGCTCCAACTGACCGCGGTCTGCTTGCCTTCGGGCTTGAATGTGAACCCGGAGGTGTGGCTTGCTTTCATCGGCTTCAAGAACTCCAAACTGAACTTGATGAACTCGTTCGGGCGGCTCTCGACGATGGTCGAGCGGCCTTCCCCCACCTTCCTGTTGCCGGCCCAAATTGATACAGCGCCCACGCCTGCGGCAGGGCCTTCGTAGGACTGCTTCATCGCGGGGTCCATCTTCGCCCAGGGCGACCAGGCCTCCCAATTGCGGAGCACATTGACCTGCTGGAACACGACCACGGGAGGGGCGTTGACGACGGCGCTCCGTTCGACGTGGAAATGCGAGGGCAGGGTGGCGACATAGGCCGCGAAGACGGCCACGACGACGATCAGGCCGACGAGTATCTTCTTAATCATAGGGTTAGATCTCCTTGTTATGAAGCGACAACTTCCATAATATGAGTATACCCTAAAACTGCTAAAATGTACGGATGCTCAAATATTCGGGAAAATCACTTTACGCGGAAGGCGTTTCCGTCTCCGCCCTGGCCGGCAAGCTGGGCACGCCCCTCTATGTCTACAGCGCCGCAAGGCTGCTCAAGAACTACCGCGCCTTCGACTCGGGCTTTGCCCGATTGCCCCACCTGGTCTGCTTCGCATTGAAGGCCAACAGCAACCTCTCGGTGGCGCGCACCTTCGCGCGCTCGGGCGCCGGCGCGGACATCGTTTCCGGCGGGGAACTTTACCGCGCTCTTCTGGCCGGTTTTTCCCCCAAGAAGATCGTTTTTTCCGGCGTGGGCAAGACCCGCGAAGAGATGAAGTCCGCCCTGGCCAAGGGCATCCTCTGCTTCAACGTGGAGTCGGTGGAAGAGCTCCAGTCCCTGAACGAGACGGCGCGGAGCATGAAAAAGAGGGCCCCCGTCTCCCTGCGCGTCAACCCCGAAGTCCAGGCGGGCACGCACCGCCACATCACCACGGGCACCAAGGAGAACAAGTTCGGCATCCCCAAGAGCCACATCCTTTCGGCCTATGAGACGGCCCGCCGCCTGCGCAACATTGAAATTGTCGGCCTGCAGGCCCACATCGGCTCGCAGATCACATCCGTAGCGCCTTTCGAACGGCTGGTCATCGTGCTGCTCGAGATCGTGGACCAGCTGGCCGGGCGCGGCATCCGCTTGAAGCACCTGGACCTGGGCGGAGGGCTCGGAATAACGTATCATAGGGAGGTCCCCCCCACTCCTGCGGATCTCGCCCGGGCCTTCGAGCCCCGTCTGAAAGGACGCACGCTCAAGCTCCTTTTTGAGCCGGGAAGGTTCCTGGTGGGAGAAGCGGGCATCCTGGTGACGCGGGTGCTTTACCGCAAGAGGACGGGCCACAAGACCTTCGTGGTAGTGGATGCGGCCATGAACGACCTGGCCCGCCCCGCGCTCTACGATTCGTATCACGAGATCGTCCCCGCGCGCAAGAACGGGAACGCCAGGGAGACCGTGGACGTGGTGGGCCCGGTCTGCGAGTCCGGCGACTATTTCGCGCGGGCGCGGAGCATCCCTTACTCCGAGCGGGGCGATTACCTGGCCATCAAGAACGCCGGGGCTTATGGCTTTGCGATGTCGTCCCAGTACAACTCCCGGCCGAGGGCGGCGGAGGTCATGGTGTCGGGCAGGAAGTGGCGCGTGGTGAGAAAGCGGGAGACATTAGAGGACCTGATCCGTGGCGAAAAATAGCGCATATCCCTTTTACAAGATGAGCGGAGGCGGGAACGACTTCGTCATCTTCGACAACCGGAAGAAGACCCTTCCGGAGGACTACTCCGCTCTGGCCAAAAAGGTGTGCCACCGGAAGTTCTCCATAGGCGCCGACGGCCTCCTGGTGCTCGAAGAAGCCCCTTCCGCCGATTTCCGCATGGTCTATTACAACGCCGACGGCTCCCGCGCGGAGATGTGCGGCAACGGCGCTCGCTGCATCGCCCGCTTCGCCAACGTCCTGAAGGCCGCGCCCGCCAAGATGAAGTTCGAGACGGACGCCGGGACCGTGGGCGCCGAGGTCGGGGAGGAATCCGTCAAGGTCACGCTGGTGAACCCCAAGGACATGCGCCTGGACTTCCCTTTGAAGATGGACGACCAGAAGGAGTTCAACGCCTCCTTCATCAACACGGGCGTGCCCCACGTCATCGTGATGGTCACCGACGCCGAAAAGATATCGGTGGATGAGCTGGGCCGGAAGATCCGCTACCACAGGGATTTCGCCCCGGCGGGGACCAACGCCAATTTCGTCCAGCTGGTGGACGCCCATCATCTGGCCGTGCGCACCTATGAGCGCGGGGTGGAGGAAGAAACCCTCGCCTGCGGCACGGGAGTGACGGCGGCCGCGGTCGTTTTCGGGGCCAAGAAGCTCGTGGAGTCCCCCGTGGACTGTCTGACCAAGGGCGGCGAGACCCTGCGCGTCCATTTCCGCATCACAGAGACAGGACAGAGAAAGGCCATCACCGACGTGGTGCTGGAAGGCCCCGCCACGGTCAGTTATCACGGGGAGGTCATTCTCTGATGTTCACGGGTTCCTGCGTCGCGTTGGTGACGCCGTTCAAGAACGGCCGCGTGGACGGCAAGACGATGCGCGAGCTGGTGGAATTCCAGATCGAGAACGGGACTTCGGCCATCGTCCCCTGCGGCTCCACGGGGGAATCGGCCACGCTCACCCACGCCGAGCACCACCGCGTGGTCGAGATGGTGGTCAAGACCGCCCGGGGCCGCATCCCCATCATCGCGGGGACGGGTTCCAATTCGACCGCGGAGACCATCTCGCTGACGCGCCACGCCAAGCAGGCGGGCGCCGACGCCGCCCTCATCATCATCCCCTATTACAACCGGCCCACCCAGGACGGCATCGCGGAGCATTTCTACCAGGTCGCCAAGACCGTGCCCATCCCCATCATCGTCTACAACATCCCGAGCCGCACGGGGACGAACCTTCTGCCTTCGACCCTGGCCAGGATTGCGGCACGGAGCCGGAACATCGTGGGCATCAAGGAATCCTCCGGGGACCTGGAACAGATCTCCGAGATCGCCCGCGCGTTCACGGGAAAAAAATTCTCCGTCTTCTGCGGCGATGATTCGCTCACGCCTCCCGTCCTCTCCATCGGCGGCAAAGGCGTGATATCCGTCCTGGCCAACATCGCTCCGCGCGACGTCCAGGATCTCTGCACCTCCGTCATGCAGGGCGACCCGGACCGGGCCCAGGCCCTGCACCTGAAGATGTCCCCCCTCGTCAAGGCGCTCTTCATCGAGACGAACCCCGGCCCCATCAAGACGGCCATGGCCTACCTCGGCATGTGCTCCGCCGAGATGCGCCTGCCCCTATTCCACATGCGGGCGGAGAACAAGGCCAAACTCATACGGGCCATCAAGGCCTACGGGCTCAAGAGACCCGCATGACCCCGATCATCGTCTTCGGCGCGGCCGGCCGCATGGGGACCCGGATCCTCGAATTGGCCGCGGAGGACCCCGGATTCGAGGTCGCCGGCGCCGTAGAGCACGACGGCCACGCATCCTTGGGGACGAGGATCCTGAACGGAAAAATCATCATCACATCGGACCTGAGCGCCTTGAAGGGCAAGGCCCGTTCCGCCGTCGATTTCACGACGCCGCAAGCGACCCTGGCCCACCTGGAGATCCTCTCCGGCTGGAAAGGCACGGCCGCGGTCGTCGGCACGACCGGGTTCTCGGAAAAAGAGAAGGGCTGGATCAAGGATTTCTCCCGCAAGATGCCCATCGTGATGTCGCCCAACATGAGCCGGGGCGTGAACCTGATGCTCCGCCTTGTGGCGGAGTCGGCCCGCCTACTGGACGGCTACAAGATCGACATCGTCGAGGCGCACCATGTCCACAAGAAGGACGCGCCTTCGGGCACCGCGCTCGCCCTGGCGGGACAGATCCCTCATAAGGTCGAGATCCGCTCCATCCGCGAAGGCGAGATCGTGGGAGAGCACACGGTGGGTTTCGAAACGGAGGGGGAACGGCTCGAGATCAAGCACATCGCCCGCTCGCGGGACGCTTTCGCGGCGGGCGCCCTGGACGCGGCCGTTTGGGCGGCCAAAGCGGGCCGCAAGCCCGGACTTTATTCCATGAAAGACGTCCTCGGAGGATGATCTTCCTGCGGTTCGAATCCCACGGAGAAGCGCAGTACGGCGTCATCGACCGCCATGACATCACCCCTATCTCGCCCCACCCGTTCGGGCCCTATGAAGAAACGGACGACCCCATCCCTCTTGCCGAAGTCCGCCTGCTGGCACCCGTCGCGCCCGGCAAGATCGTCGCCGTGGGCATGAACTACAAGGCCCACGTCAAGGAAATGGGCCGCGAGATCCCGGAGGAGCCCGTGCTCTTCATGAAGCCCCCTTCCGGCGTCATCGGTTCACAGGACGCCATCCTTTATCCTAAAATGTCCACTCATGTGGACTATGAGGCCGAACTCGCCGTGGTGATCAAGAAGAAGGCGAAGGACGTCGCTGAAAAGGACGCTCTCGATTTCGTCTTCGGCTACACCTGCTTCAACGACGTGACCGCCCGCGACCTGCAGAAGAAAGACAACCAGTGGACGCGCGCCAAGGGTTTCGACACCTTCGCTCCCATCGGCCCCTGGATCGTGACGGACCTGGATCCGGGCCATCTGCCCATCGAGTGCCATTTGAACGGCGCGGTCAAGCAGAAGGGGAACACGCGGGACATGATCTTCAGCGTCCCCTACTTGGTCTCTTTCATCTCCCGCGTCATGACCCTGGAGCCGGGGGACGTCATCGCCACGGGCACGCCGCCGGGCATCGGCCCCATGCAGACGGGGGACAGGGTGGACGTGAGCATCGAAGGGATCGGGGTCCTGAGGAACACGGTGGAGGCCGGAACATGAACCTCCTGAAAAAACTCTGGATGGGAACGATGGACCTTTTCTCGGACCGGGAAGAGCCGGACGAACCGTTCTACGACCCGGTGCATCTGGCCGGCGTGATCACGGCCGTCCTATTCTCCTTCGGGGCCGTTTTCTGGCTCCTCTGGACCCTGCTCGTGTTCGGGGGCGGGCTACCCCGCAAGATCGGCCCGGCTTTCCAAGTCCTGTTCACCGATAAGAAACTTTCAGATTTCGGGTGGGTGGGTTACCCCTACGAGCTCGGCGTCTTCGAAGGGTTCGCCGCCAATCTCATGGCTTTAGTCCTGACCATCGCGTTGATCACGGGGCTCTGGTGGATCCTGGTGAAAGGAAGATACTCCCGTGGCCGTTGAGTTCAGCCGCCGCCTCGCGAAACTGCCTCCGTATCCCTTCGCGGAGATCAACCGCAAGAAGAAGCAGGCCATCGCCGAAGGGAAAGACGTCATTTCTTTCGGCGTCGGCGACCCGGACCAGCCCACGCCCGGCCACATCGTGAAAGCCGCCCAGGCCGCCCTCGAGAACCCCAAGTACCATCACTATCCTTTCGACGCCGGCCTCTCCGAGTTCCGCAAGGCCGTCTCCCAATGGTATGCTTCCCGTTTCAATGTCACTTTGGATCCGGACACGCAGGTGCGCGCCTGCATCGGCTCCAAAGACGGCCTCTCGCACGCCCATTTCGCCCTGCTCGACCCGGGGGACGTGGCCCTCATGCCCGACCCGGGCTATCCGGTCTATGCCACAAGCACCATCTTCGCCGGCGGCAAGCCCTACGCCCTGCCCTTGAAGGAGAAGAACGATTTCCTTCCCGACCTGGAGGCCGTCCCCAAGGCGGTGCTGCAAAAGACGAAGATCCTTTTCCTCAATTCCCCCGGCAACCCCACTTCCGCCGTGGCGGACGGAGCGTTCTTTGAAAAGGCCGTCCGCATGGCCAAGAAATACAATTTCGTCATCCTCCACGACGCGGCCTACTCCGAGATCTACTTTGAGAACCCGCCGATCTCATTTTTGTCCGTCCCGGGAGCGGCGGATGTGGGAGTGGAATACCACTCCCTTTCCAAGACCTACAACATGACCGGCTGGCGCATCGGGTGGTACTGCGGCAACGCCTCTATTGTGGGAGTGCTGGGCAGCACCAAGGAAAATTTTGATTCGGGGGTTTTTGAAGCTGTCCAGATCGCGGGCGTGTCGGCCCTCACAAGCCCACAGGACTGCGTGCGGGACATGAGGAAACTCTATAAGGAAAGAAGGGACCTGCTCTGCGACGGGCTCAAAAACCTGGGCTGGAAGTTCCGGCTCCCCGAGGCCTCTTTTTACATCTGGGTCCAGACGCCCAAGGGTTACACATCCAACAAGACCGTGGAAAAACTCATCGACGACGCTTCTCTCATGACTATCCCGGGCTCCGCCCTGGGCAAGCACGGCGAGGGCTACATCCGCTTCGCGCTCACCGTCCCCAAAGAACGCATCCAGGCCGCGCTCTCCCGCCTCGCCAAGATCCGCTGGTAAAAAGAACTATTTGAACTCTACGGGGCTCTTGTCTTCTTTGTAAAGGAGATAAGGCCTGCGCGCTTCCTCGAATTTGCGCGCGGCGTCGCGGATCTGGATGACGATGGTCTCCGCCGACTGGCTCCGCTCGATCATGTCTTTGAATTGCGTTCCCCCTGTCACTCTCGCCACTTCGTCCCACTTGGGCTTGAAATCATCCGGATAAAGGTCCGTGAGTATGCGGAAAACATGGACGAAGAGGTCCACGGGCCTGGCAGCAGCCCTGTCCTTTAAGATGACCTTGACCCCGCGGCACTTCTCTCCTTTGTAAAGATCGTCCTTGGGCGTGAACGATGTCGAGCGGAACTCGAAGCCGGGCGTGCTCATGAATCTGAGCCGCTCGACCAGCTGGTCGCCTTAGATCCAGGGAGCGCCAAAGACCTCGAAGGGCTCGGATGTGCCCCGCCCCACGGAAAGATTCGTCGCCTCGAACCCGCCGATGCCGGGATAAAGGACCGCAGCGGTGACCGTGCGGATATTGGGGGACGTCGGGCGGAATTTAAGGCCCGTGTCCTCCCAGCTCATCGGGCGGCTCCACCCTTGCATCTGGACGACCGTCAGTCTGGCATGGATCCAGGCGGTCCCGTTGTGCCACTTCGCGATCTCGCCCACGGTCAGGCCGTGGCGCACCGGGACTTGAAGATAGGCCGTGAAATGCTTGATGGAAGGGTCCAGAGGCACTCCTTCCACGATGCTTCCCGTGAGGGGATTGGGCCGGTCCAGGACGACGAATTCGATGCCGGCCCTGGCCGACTCCTCGAGAGCGTACGCCAAGGTCGTGGTGTAGGTGTAGAACCGCGTGCCGATGTCCTGGATGTCAAAGACAAGGGCGTCCAGGCCTTTCAACATGTCAGCCGTGGGGCGCTGTGTCTTGCCGTACAAGCTGAAGATCGGCAATCCGGTCTTGGCGTCTTTCCCGTCCTCCACGGCCTTGCCGTGCTCCGCTCTGCCGCGGATGCCGTGTTCCGGCGAAAAAAGCTTGACGAGTTTGACTCCCGGCGCCGCGTGGAGGACATCGATGGTGGACCGGCCCTTGGAATCCATGCCCGTATGGTTCGTGATGAGACCCACGTTCTTGCCCTTCAACTCCTTGAAACCGCCCTTTTCCAAGACATCGATGCCGAGAAGGACTTTGGCGCAGGCCGGCTGCGCGGCCAGAAAGAACGATACAAGGAGCGGCGAGAGCTTCATCGGATGCCCTTGAAGCGCGCTCCCGGGGTTATCTTCCCCAAGATCCTGACACCCTTGGCTCCGGTGCCTGACGGCAGATGGTTGATTTTTCCGGATGCCGCCTGAGCGGCGAAGTAAGCGAAGGCCAGGGGTTCCTTGGCCTGGGGATGGATCCCAAAATCCGAGATCGAACGGACTTTGACGGAGCGGAAGAGGGCGCGGAGATGGTCCATCAAGGTCTTGTTGAAGACGCCTCCCCCGCTCACGACCAGTTCCTGAACGGGGAATTTCGGGAATATGAGCCGTTCGTGGGCGACGAAAATGGTGAAGGCCGTGAAATAGGTCAGCGTGGCCAGCAGGGTTCCCGGCTTGGCGTGGAGGAGTTCTTTCGGGATGAAACTTTCATTGAAGAGCTCGCGTCCGGACGATTTGGGCGGATTCTTCGAGAAGTAGGGATGGGCCGCCATCCGGGACACGGCGCTCAGGTCGATGGTCCCCACTGCGGCAAGGGCGCCGTTCGCGTCAAAATGTTTTCTTCCTTTAGACGCGCGGGTCGCGGCCCAGTCCATGAGGCAGTTGCCCGGGCCCGTGTCGAAAGCGACAGGATGGCGGATAGAGCGGCCGACGACGCATGTATTGGCGATCCCCCCGATGTTGAGCATGCTCCGAGCAAACCCGCTCCCGAAGAATCGCCGGTCAAAAAAAGGGACGAGAGGCGCGCCCTGGCCCCCGGCGGCGATGTCCCGGGGGCGGAAATCCGAGACCACGGTCACACCCGTGCGTTCGGCGATGACGGAACTCTCCCCGATCTGGAGCGTGGAAGGCGGTCGCCGTGGCGACCGGTCGCCTCGGGAGACCGGCCGGCCTGAAGGATCGTGGAAGATCGTCTGGCC
>Ga0155847_1032_pt2 | contig 9252 bp, 10 predicted proteins | sample RifCSPlowO2_01_FD_107501 | JGI IMG/M metagenome (GOLD analysis project Ga0155847, IMG submission 107501) | Elusimicrobia bacterium RIFCSPLOWO2_01_FULL_60_11
AGAGCCCGCCAGCGACCGTAGCGGAAGGAGAGGCTCCGCCCGCGAAGCGGTGCGGAGAGGAAACCGCCGGGACTGGTTTCCTATAAGGCGCGTCGCCAGGACGAGTGAGACACCTGCCCCGAGCCGACAAATAACATGAAAGGACTACTATGAAATACAATACACTCAAGAAAGCAGACAAAGAAGTTTATAAGTCGATCGAGGGGGAAGTCAGGCGCCAGATCGACAAGATCGAGCTCATCGCCTCGGAGAACTACGTCTCCGAGACCGTGCTCGAAGCCCAGGGTTCCGTTTTGACCAACAAATACGCCGAAGGCCTGCCCGGCAAGCGCTACTACGGCGGCTGCGAATATGTCGACATCGCCGAGAACCTGGCCATCGAGCGCCTTAAAAAACTCTTCGGCGCGGAGCACGCCAATGTCCAGGCCCACTCGGGCAGCCAGGCCAACATGGGAGTTTACCTCTCCGTTCTCCAGCCCGGCGACACCATCATGGGTCTTTCGCTCGCCCACGGCGGCCACCTGACCCACGGCCACCCCATGAATTTCTCGGGCAAGTTCTTCAAAGTGGTGGCCTTCAATGTGAGCAAGGACACCGAGCTTGTGGACCACGACGAGGCCGAACGCCTGGCCCTGGAGCACAAGCCCAAACTCATCTGCGTCGGCGCCTCCGCCTACTCCCGCGTTTTCGACTGGAAGCGTTTCAGGGAGATCTGCGACAAGGTCGGCGCCATCATGATGACCGATGTCGCCCACTACGCCGGCCTGATCGCCGCCGGCCTCTACCCCTCTCCCGTGCCTTACGCTGATTTCGTCACGACCACCACCCACAAGACCCTGCGCGGCCCGCGGGGCGGAGTGGTGATGTGCAAGGCGCAATACGCCCAGGCCCTGGACAAGATCATATTCCCCGGCATTCAGGGCGGGCCCCTCATGCATGTCATCGCGGCCAAGGCCGTGGCTTTCGGCGAGGCGTTGAAACCCAGCTTCAAGAAATATCAAGAGCAGGTCATGAAGAACGCCAAGGCCTTCGCCAAGGCGCTGGAGGGCAAGGGTTTTAGGATCGTGACCGGCGGCACCGATTCCCACATGTTCCTTTTGGACCTCCAGCCCAAGCATGTCACGGGCAAGGAAGCGGAAGAGGCGCTGGACAAAGCCGGCATCACGGTCAACAAGAACGCCATTCCCTTCGACCCGCAAAAACCCTTTATCGCCAGCGGCATCCGCATCGGCACCCCCGCCGTCACAACGCGGGGCATGAAGGAAAAAGAGATGGTCAAGATTGCCGACTGGATAGACCAGGCCATTCAGAGTCGCGCGGACGCCGTTGCTCTCGCCAAAATATCGGCCGAAGTCAAAACATTCTGCCGCAAGTTCCCGCTGGCCACTCACAAATAGGCCTATGTCAGGAAAGCACCTGAATGTCGTTGCCCACCCGCTGATTCAGCACAAGCTTTCCTATATAAGAGACAAAAAAACCAGCCACAACGAGTTCCGCGACCTCCTACACGAGGTCTCCATGCTCATGGCCTTCGAGGTGACGCGCAATCTACCCACCGAAGCGGTGAAGGTGCGCACGCCGCTCACCACCACAATGGCCCGCAGGATCTCCGGCAAAAAGCTGGCCGTGGTGGCCATATTGAGGGCGGGGTTGGGCATGGTAGATGGTGTTTTGAAGCTCGCGCCCCTGGCCAAGGTGGGCCACATCGGCCTCTACCGCGACCCCAAAACGAAGCAGGCGGTGCAGTATTATGAGAAGCTCCCGCAGGACATCGACAAGCGCTTTGTGATTTTGACCGACCCCATGCTGGCCACGGGCCACTCGGCCGTCAAAGCCGTCAACATACTTAAGGAATACGGTGTCAAGCACATCGTCCTGATGGCCCTCATCGCCGCCCCCGAGGGTGTGCGCGAGATGCACAAGCACCACCCCGACGTCAAAATCTACCTCGCCGCCCTGGACCAGAAGCTCAATTCGCATTCTTACATCTTGCCGGGCCTGGGGGATGCGGGAGATAGGCTGTTTGGGACCAAGTAATCCGGGACACTAATTGATTACTAAAAATTTAAAAAATAGTAATTACTTGACAGCAATATCATCATGGTGTATACTAAGATTAGTGAAGAGATGTTATTATTATAATATGTAATTAGAATCAGTTAACTAATCCTAAATGAATAAAATACCGAAATTACAAGTAATACAGAGACTCAAATCTGAAAATATGTGGTGGGAAGAACCCTTCAAAATCCCATCGGCCTACCTAAAATACATTCCGCGCCCCTATCTCGAGATATTCCTTCCGTTCGTAACAAGCCGGGAGATTCAAAGGGCGACGGTTTTATTGGGCCCAAGACGGATCGGCAAGACCGTTCTCCTGCACCATGCGATAAAAAAACTGATTGAAAGCGGCGTCGATCCCCATAAGATATGCTATATCTCCGTTGATCATCCTTTATACAACGGCCTTGATCTGGAATCCTTTCTGGACATATTTGAAGCAGCGACGAACGTCGGCTACAAGCATGAAGAATGTTTCATCTTTTTCGATGAGATCCAATATTTAAAAAATTGGGAGGTCTTTCTCAAGCTCATTGTCGACAAATATAAGAACATCAAATGTATCGCTTCCGGGTCGGCCGCGGCGGCGTTAAGGCTGAAAAGCATGGAATCAGGCGCCGGGAGATTCTCGCATTTTCTGCTTCCTCCCCTGACGTTCTATGAGTACATGTTCTTGCTGGAAAAAACGGATCTCGTGACCATCACCAAGTCCGACCTGGGATATGCCCGCGGGGCGGAGACAAAGAACATCGTCGAGCTCAACCGCCATTTTATCGACTACTTGAATTTCGGGGGGTATCCGGAAGTCGCATTTTCGAAAGAGATCCAAAAGGACCCCGGGCAGTTCGTGAAAAGCGACATCATCGACAAGGTCCTGCTGCGGGACCTTCCCAGTTTGTACGGAGTGCATGACATACAGGAATTGAATTACCTATTTACAACCCTGGCGTTCAATACGGCAAATGAAATTTCGCTTGAAGAATTGTCCAAAGGTTCAGGTGTTGCGAAGAATACGATCAAGCGATATATCGAGTATCTGGAGGCCGCGTTCCTGATAAAAACGGTCCATCGGATCGACCGGTCGGCCAAGAGGTTCAGGCGGGCGAATTTTTTCAAGGTCTACCTGACTAACCCATCCATGCGCGCCGCATTGTTCAATCCCGTCAATGAAACCGATGAAGCGATGGGGCAGCTCGTTGAGACCTCGGTTTTTTCTCAATGGTTTCATACGGACCTGCTGCTGCATTATGCGCGGTGGGCCAATGGAGAGGTTGACATCGTCCTGCTGGACAAAAAACAAAAGCCCAGCTGGGCCATCGAAGTCAAATGGTCCGACCGGTATTTCGAGCATGTGGACGAACTTAAGAGCGCCATTACTTTTTGCCATGACCATAATTTGGCAGACATGATGATAACTTCAAAATCAGTCCAAGGCTCCAAAGTCCATAAGAACGTGAACTTAAGCTTCACGCCCGCAAGCCTCTATTGTTATGTGTTGGGGCACAACGTCATCAACAGGCGCTCGCTTTTTGAAGGGCTGGGTGAGACAAGGAAGGAGTCGGTTTAGAAATGGCAAAAGGTATCAGACCCAATGTCAAAATCTACCTCGCCGCCCTGGACCAGAAGCTCAACTCGCACTCCTACATCCTGCCGGGGCTGGGAGATGCGGAATTCCGGGGACACCATACTAAATTCCCAGAACGGGCGGGTTTGAAACCTGCCCCTACAAGATTTGCCTCTGCGTGATTCATACCCCCTCTCCTTGTTAAAGGAGAGGGTCGGGGTGAGGATTATTGCCAACCTCCCTCCTGCTCGGGATTGGCGTCTCGTCGCCCTGGCACACGACCTTATGGGAAACCAGTCCCGTCGGTTTCCCCTCCGCTTACTTCGTCGCGGAGCCTCCCCATCCGCTACGTGTGCTGGCGGGTGACTCGCCGCCAACCCCTCGCAGGGTTAGCCCCCCTCTCCTTGTCAAAGGAGAGGGGTCGGGGGTGAGGTAGGTTTGAGAGTCGGGAGTGAGGATTGACAGAATTGTGTTTTCGTGATACTATGATATCATAGTATCACTATGAGAGGTGACAGACCATGAGAACCTACAGCGGTAAAATCCTCATCCGGGTGCCCTCCGAGATCCACCAGGAACTGGCCCGGGAGGCCTTCGAGAGCGGCAGGTCCATCAATCAGCTCTGCACGGAAGCCATCTTGGCGAGAAAGGCCCTCAAAAACTACGACCCCTGGAAAGGCATCGAGAAGGTCTGGAAGAAGAATAAGAAGATCGATTCCGGCAAGCTGTCGAAAGAGATCGGTCTGGCCATCGCAGAAGCCCGGCGTGCCGCCTAAGCTCAAGGTGGTGCTGGACACCAATGTCCTGGTGTCCGGGTTCATCAACCCCCTGGGCCCGCCGGGGAGGATTCTCAAGGCCCTTCGCCAGAAGAAATTTGTTCTCGTCACTACCCCCTCGATCAACCAGGAAATCCTCACGGTTTTGAATCGCCCGCGGCTTCAATATAAATACGGGTTAAGAGAGCACCTCTTTGACGCTGCCTTTATCTTGTGGGAAGAAGCCCAGGTCATTCCCGATCCTGCGGAAGTGAAGGTTTCCCGCGACCCGGACGATAATAAGTTCCTGGCCGCAGCACGGGCGGGGTCCGCCAACTACCTTGTGACCGGGGACATCAATGATTTGCTGATTCTGGGCAGATACGAGAATACCAGAATCGTCAGCCCGGCCCAATTCATGGATCTTCTGACCGACCCCGATTTCGGGACCAAGTAGAAGGATTTATCAAAGTTGTTCCAAGGAGACCTCAAATGAAATCCCTCCACAAATACTCCGACCACACTTACGCCGTCTTCCGCATGGTGGCGGGCTTTATGTTCGCCTTCCACGGCATGCAGATCCTCTTCGGCATCTACGCCGAGGGCTTTCCCCAAGTCACCATCGGCACACAGATGTGGTACGGCGGCATCATCGAGCTCGTGGGCGGCATTCTTGTGGCGGTGGGCCTCTTCACCCGCGAGGCGGCGTTCCTCTGCTCCGGCACCATGGCGGTGGCCTACTTCCAGTTCCATTGGAAGCTCCAGCTGGGCTCCATGGCGCTCCCCGGCGTCAACCAGGGCGAGATGTCGGTGCTCTACTGCTTCATCTTCCTCCTCATCGCCACCTGCGGCGGAGTCAAGTGGTGCGTGGATAAAGCGGATTAGATTCTTTGCTCGGGAATGTGCAAATCGGATTCTTGGCCATCGGGACTTCTGTCGGAAACCTCTCCGTGGTTTCCCTCACGCCTGCGGCGTGAGCCTCCCATCCAAAACGATGTCCTGCGAATCCAATTTGCACATTCCCTCGCAAAGTTTAGTAATTACAGGATTTCCCTCTCCCTCCGGGAGAGGGTTAGGGAGAGGGTGGTAATTTGAGCCGGACCTCCCTCATCCCCTGGGGCTGGGACGATGATTGGGAACTTGAGCTCAAGGATTATCCCGAGGACGACCCCATCGTGGGGCGCGTCACGGCGGTGTTCCGCGACCAGTACCTGGTGCGCTGCGCCGAGCGCGAAGTAAGGGCGGAGATATCGGGGAAACTCCAATTCGGCGCCAAAGCTCCGCCGGATTACCCTTGCGCGGGGGATTGGGTCGTCTTGAAGGACACCCAGGGCGAGCTTTGCATCATCGAATATCTCATCCCCCGAAAGAACTTCTTGTCCCGGAAATCCGCGGGCACGGGCGGACAGGAGCAGAGTTTGGCCGCGAACGTCGACATCGTCTTCATCGTGAGCGATTTCGAGAATGATTTCAACCTCTGGCGCATCGAACGCTACCTGGCCCTGGCCAGGGCCGAGAACATCCGGCCCATCGTCCTCCTGAACAAATCCGACCTGGCCCCCCATCCTGAGGTTTGCGTGAAAAAAGTGAAGGAGATATTCCCGGACGGCTTGGTCTATACTCTCTCCGCGGTCAAAAGAGAAGGCCTTGAAGTCATCCATCAGAATCTCGAAGGCGACCGCACGGGCATTTTTCTCGGAAGTTCCGGGGTGGGCAAATCGACTTTGCTCAACGCCCTGACCGGGTCCGAGATCCAAAAGACAAGCCCGGTGCAGGCCAGGGACGGCCAGGGAGTCCACACCACTTCCCACCGCCAGATCTTCGCGCTCCCTCAAGGCGGGCTCATCATCGACACTCCCGGCCTGCGGGAGATCCAGCCCTGGAAGGACGCGACGGAGCTCGCGGGGGTTTTTGAGGACATCGACCTTCTGGCCGCCCAATGCAAGTTCGGGGATTGCCGCCATGACTCCGAACCCGGCTGCGCGGTCAAAGAAGCGCTTGGAAAGGGGCTCCTCGCCGCCGGGCGTTTTGAAAGCTACCTTCGGCTCCAGCGGGACGTCGAAGCCCTGAAGAGCAAACAAGACCCCTCGATGCGGCCCGACACCAAAAAGGGCCGGGAGAACATCGAGCGCGCCAAGAAGCAGAACCCCGAAAGAAAAAAGATATAATCACTCCTGATGCTGGGCGTCTACGGGGCTGCTTTGTTCATGTCGCTGGCCGGAGGGTTCGTTTTTGTGCCCTTCTCCATCTGGCTCGCCCGGAAGATGAGCGTGATGGACCGGCCCGATTTCCGCAAAGTCCACCGCGACCCCCTGCCCCGCTGGGGCGGCCTGGGCCTGGCCCTCTCGGTCTTCCTTTCCGTCGGCGTCCTCTACTTCTTCTCCGCCCAATTCCAGACCCTCCTCACCTACCGCCACAGCGTCTATAACGGCAAGGAATTCGCGGGGGTGCTCTCGCTCAACAAGCAGGTCATCGGCATCCTCTTCGGCTCCCTCTTCGTCCTGGGCCTGGGCATGTGGGACGACAAGGCGGGCACCTCGGCCCCCGTCAAACTCCTGCTCCAGATGATCGCGGCCTACATCGCCATGGATTACGGCGTGCGCCTTTCGGGCATCGTCCTGCCCTGGGGCGACAGCTACATCACTTTCCCTCTCATCGTGAGCCAGATGATCACGGTGGTATGGCTCATCGGGTTCATGAACACCGTCAACCTGGTGGACGGCCTCGACGGCTTGGCCGCCGGGATCTGCGCCATCGCGGCCGGAACTTTTCTTATTGTGGCCGTGCTCCAGGGCCAAACGCAGGTGGTCTGGTTCTCCAAGCAGTTGAAGCTTGCGGGAGTCCTTTCCGCGGCCCTTTTCGGCGCCTGCCTGAGCTTTCTCTGGTTCAATTTCCACCCGGCAAAGGTCTTCATGGGGGACGGCGGAGCGCTTTTTCTGGGCTACATGCTGGCCTCCATCACGGTCATCGGCACCTTGAAGACCACCGCCTTCTTCTCGCTCATCATCCCCATCGTGGTGGTGGCCCTCCCCGTGCTCGACGTCGCCGCCTCCATATTCCGCCGCCTGCGGAGCGGCCGCAAGGTGATGGAGCCGGACAGCGGGCACCTTCACCACCAACTGTTGCGCCACGGCTGGACGCACAGGGAAGCCGTCATGGGCGTCTACATCGTCACGCTCCTCTTCTCCCTCTTCTCCATATTGCTCACGGTCTTCAAAGGAAAGGTATGAAAAAGATACTCTGCGTCTTCGGCACGCGCCCCGAAGCGGTCAAGATGGCCCCCGTGGTGCGCGAACTGATGAAACGCAAGCGCCGCTTCGCCGTCAAGCTCTGCGTGACGGCCCAGCACCGCTCCATGCTCGACGACGTCCTGAAGATATTCCACCTGGTGCCCGACTACGACTTGAACATCATGAAAGAAGGCCAGTCCCTGGAGCACATCACCGAGCTCGTGATGAAGAAAGTCACCCCCGTCTTGAAGCGCGAGAAGCCGGACCTGGTCCTCGTCCACGGGGACACCTCCACGACATTCGTCACCGCGCTCGCCGCTTTTTATCAGAGGATCCCCGTGGGCCATGTGGAGGCGGGCCTCCGCTCCTACGATTTCGACAACCCTTTTCCCGAAGAAGGCAACCGCCGCCTGACGGACGACCTCTCCACCCTGCACTTCGCGGCCACGCCTACGGGCAAAAAGAACCTGCTCGCCGAGAACATCGCGCCCCAGGGCATCTACATCACGGGCAACACGGTCATCGACGCCTTGAAGTGGGCGGTGCTCCAGCCCCATGTCTTTGAGAACAAGACCCTGCGGGATTTCTTCGGCCATGTCATGCAAGACGCCGACGCCCAGATCATCCTTGTGACCGCGCACAGGCGGGAGAATTTCGGCAAGCCCCTGAACGACGTCTTCCGCGCTCTCAAAAAGGCCGCCGACCGCTTCAAGAACGCCCGCATCGTCTACCCGGTGCACTTGAACCCCAATGTCCTTGTCCCCGCCAGGAAGATCCTGGGCGGGCACCCGCGCGTCCTTCTGCTTCCGCCCCTGAACTACCTGGACTTCGCCTGCCTGATGGAGCGCTCCACTTTCGTTGTGACCGATTCGGGCGGGCTTCAGGAAGAAGCGCCCTCGCTCGGCAAGCCCGTGCTGGTCTTGAGGAAAGTGACCGAGCGCCCCGAAGCTGTCGCGGCGTCCACCGCGCGCGTCATCGGCACCGACTTCAACAAGGTCTACGGCGAGATCTCCCGCCTGCTCACGCAGGACGACCTCTACACCAAGATGGCGAACGCGGTCAACCCTTACGGGGACGGCAAGGCCGCCGCGCGCACGGCGGAGGCCATCCTCCACCACTTCGGCCTGGCCCAGCGCCCCAAGGATTTTTCCCCAAGCTGAAATTGCCCCGCAAGACCCTAGCTCTTCTGCTCCTCTCGGCCCTCTTCGTCTCCAAGGCCGCGGCCGCCCCTTCGCAGCGCTCAGGGACGGTGGAGGCGCCAGAGGCGCTGGCCGCCGTGCGCGCGCCGCCTTTCTTTTGGAACGAGCGGGAGGGCCGGTCCACATTCCGCATGGCGCTCCTCCTCTATTGGAGCGGGCAGGAACCCGCCAGCACATTCACGCTTGTGGCCCCGCTCTACTACAGCGCCGTGAGCGAGGGCGAGGACCTGCGCGTCCTCCTGCCCCTCCACTTCCGCTACCGCGTGGGCGGCGAATCCTCAACGCTCTGGGGGCCTTACTTCGAGAAAAAGACCCCCGATTCCCTCACGCGCTTCGCGGTGCCCCTCTTCTGGGTCTATAAGGACAGCGATGTGTCCCAGGGCCTCATCCCGCCCTACTTCTGGCGCCGCAAGGCGGACCGCCAATTCGAGGTGGGCTTCCCG
>Ga0155847_1062_pt2 | contig 9183 bp, 2 predicted proteins | sample RifCSPlowO2_01_FD_107501 | JGI IMG/M metagenome (GOLD analysis project Ga0155847, IMG submission 107501) | Elusimicrobia bacterium RIFCSPLOWO2_01_FULL_60_11
GGCCATCGCCGCGGTCTCTTTGCTGGTTGGCGGCATCGGCATCATGAACATCATGCTCGTTTCCGTCACGGAGCGCACGCGGGAGATCGGACTGCGCAAGGCCCTGGGGGCCCGCAAGACGGACATCCTCTCGCAGTTCCTCATCGAAGCGGTCGTGGTGAGCGCGGCGGGGGGGGTTCTGGGGATATTCCTCGGGTCGGGGATCTCCTATCTTCTGTCCTCCTTCGCCGGCTGGGCCACGAACGTTTCTCCGCAGTCCGTCGTCCTGGCCACGGTATTCTCGACGGCAGTGGGCGTGGGGTTCGGTTTCTGGCCCGCCCGCAAGGCCGCCGCCTTGAACCCCATAGACGCCTTGAGATATGAATAGGTCTGCGGCGGTCTTTTTAGCCGCTCTGGCCGTGGTCGCGGGGTTGATAGGCGCCGTTGCCATCGAGCGCCGCGCCGCCGGCCAAGATGTCCTGGCTTTTGAGCGGCCCCGCCTGCCCACGGCTTCCCTTGTGGCCGGGAACCTCTCTGCGGCGGTAAAAGGTTTCCGCCCGGGGCACAGGCGCGCCGCCGCCGGCTGGGCTATATTCGCGGGCATGGCTCTTTTCTTCTTTTCTTCCGGAAAACTCGCGCTCGACCTGATATTCCCGCCCGGAAGCGCCCGCGAAGGGCCGGACGGGGCTTTGCTCCTGGGTTTTTCTTACTTGCTGGGCGCGCTCATAGCGAGTCTTCTCTGGTTCGTCTACGGCCTTTTGGGGGTGATCAACGCTACTTCGGCCATGGGGACATTCGCGTTGGGAGCGGTCCTGGCGGTGATCGCTTTCCGCCGCGCATCATGGAAAATCCCACCCTTGAGTTTGCCGGCGAAGATCGGCATCACCCTCATCGGCCTGTATTTCCTCTTCGTCTCCTGCAACGCTTTCGTGTTCCAGGATTACGCGGATGTGTTCCAGATCGATTTCACCCTGCCCATGCATTTCATCTATGACAAAAGCGTCGCCCCGAACCCTTTCGAGACCTACTCCTACTATCCCCAGAATTGGTGGATCCTCCTCACCTGGCCTCTCGTCCTCAAATCCGAGATGGCGTCCGTCCTTCTGCTCTGGAGTTATTACACGGCCTTCACTCTTCTGGTGTGGGGTTTGACCAGAAGATACGCGAGTCCCCGCGCGGCCGCGGCGTCCGTCCTGCTCTTTTTGACGGGGTTGATCCTGACCCACCTTTCAATATTCATGAAAAGCGACCTCTCCGTCGGGCTTTTCATATTCGCCCACTACTGCGCCCTCATCCCCGCCCTGAACATGGCCGAAGACGATGAGGCCTCCGCCGGCCGGTGGGTCCTGCTCGCGGGCCTCCTTTGCGGGGGAGCCGTCGGACATAAACTGACCGCGCTCTTTGCCGCATTCACGAGCACGGCCATCCTTCTATTCAACGGACGGGGGAAGTCCCTCGTTCTCTGGTGGTTCCTGGGCCTGGCACTCACGACATTCCCGTGGTTCCTGCGCTCCTACCTGGCCACGGGGAATCCGATCTACCCCTACCTGAATTCACTGTTCGGCGCAAAGCTCGCCGCCTTCTGGCATGTGGGAACGCGCCTAAATGGACCCGATACGATCGGGTGGGACGGCGTTGTGAGATATCTCGGTCTTCTGTTCGGAAGGGGAAGGACGCCTGACATCCTGCCCGATGTTTGGGGGCCAGGCGCGGGGTTCGCGGTCCTCTGCTTGTTCCTGTGGAGGAAAAAGACGCCATCGGGGCAGCGCTGGGTCGTGGCCGGGGCCCTGGCAAGCATGGCGGCGCTATTGACCTACTCGATGGAGTGGCGCTACTACATCGGCTACCTTGCCGTGGTGCTCTGCGTGCCTTTCGCCCTCTTTCTGGAAGCGGCCCTGGAATCTCCCAAGTCCAAGTGGATATATCCTCTCACGGTCACCGTCCTTATCGTCGCGTTCCACCAGACCATCCTCCAGTCGGATTTTTGGAAGAGGAGCTGCCATGCCTTCCGCGCCGTCTTGTTCGGCTTCTCTCCGGGCAACTACGCCGGCGCCAACGCCGAGATGGACCAACTGCGCTGGATCAGCCGCCTCATCAACGGCAACACGGACCCGGGGGACGCCGTCCTCTATGCCGGCATCGACATCCATTACGGCCTGGAGAGGAAGATATCCTCGAACAGCGCGACCGACCGGGAGACCATCGTGGTGGCCGCGGAAAGATCGAAGGACGCCGCCGAACTGGCGCGGAACTTGAGGGAGATGGGGATACGGCAGATCCTGGTCAAGCCCTCCGTGCTGGAGTCCCTGCTTTATCTGGACATACCCGTCCTTTCATACCCCAAAAGTGAGCTTGATAAGATCGACTCCATGCTGGCCCAAGACGCGGTCTTGCGCGCAAAGACCCCCGACGGGAGCATCCTGTGGTATTCGCTCAAAGGCGGGGGGGAATTCCCGCCCGTGGCCGTCACGAAGGACGACGTCGAATATCATCCCGTCATGGCTTTGGCGCACGCGGCTGCTCTGGCGAAGGAAGGGAAAGGGCGCGAGGCGGGAGAAATATGGGCTATGGCGCGGGATGCCCGCATCATACCGGCTCTAAAGCTGGAAGCTAAGGAAATGACGGTTTCTGAATGAGTAAAGGAGGTCACACATGTCAAAAAAAACGATGAAGGGATGGGCAGTATTGGGGGCGGCGGTCCTGGCGGGGGTGTTCTTATGTTCTCCGCTCCGGGCCGAACACGGCGGGGGGATGATGGGGCACGGGGACCATGAAAAGAAGATGGATAAGATGAAGGAGAAGCTGGACCTGACCCCGGACCAGCAGGCCAAGATGAAGGCCATCAATGAATCGTTCATGGCGGAGATGAAAGCGCTTCACGAGAAGCATAAGGCCGACATGAAGGCCATCCTCACTTCGGAGCAGCAGGCCAAGATGGAAAAGATGATGGAGAAGAGGGAAGAGCATATGGAGAAGCGGATGGAGATGCGCAAGGATAAGATGGAGGAGCACAAGCAGTAAGGCATTTCACAGTACCCAAAAACAAAGGCGTTCCGCCGCAGGCGGACGCCTTTTGTTTTTTTAGGGGGGTGGGCCCGCACCACTTTCTTATTCCTTTACATCAAGGAAGTGGTACAGGGCCCGCAAACTTATGAAGTTTTTTAAATGTGGGTGGGCCCGAGGCGATTCGAACGCCTGACCCTCTGCTTAGCTTGCCACTCCGGATTACTCCGGCCGCTTGCGCGTTGTGGTCTGGACTATGTCTTCACCGTTTCAGGTGTGCGGCGTATAGTCTCTGAGGACTCTCCAGTTCGTCATTCCCGCGAAAGCGGGAATCCATGTCTGGGTTGCCTGCAAGTTGTCCGATTTATCACCGGAGATCCTTGCATATAGCCGCATGCACTCTTCGCGTTTTTGTTCCGCGCCGAGGCTCCTATTTGAAGGCAGATGCTCTATCCAACTGAGCTACGGGCCCATCGACTTCCACCCCACTATACCAAAATCGTCACGCTGAAAATACCCCCCATTTTACATGGTGGATATGGTGCACTAGCACATTGAACTCGCGGCTAAAGTGTTACAAAAATGTTACAAAAAGTTTAGGAAAAGTTTAAGTACTTCTGTTATACTCACATCACACGAGAGCAGGATCTGACGCGATTCCGTTCCCGTTCAACAAAAAAAATATAATGAAAAGGTACCGCCTTTTCCGTCTGTATAGACGAGCGCGAAGGGCCCTCCGCTGGGTCTTTTTCGCTCCGATTCCTTACACCTCCCCCTTCAGTTTCTACCTCTCCCTCCTCTTCCCCGCCCTTGAGCGTCTGAAGCGCGCCGTCTCCATGGCGGTGGCGTTCATCTACTTCACCACGCAGATCGCGTTCGCCCAGAACGTCGTGGCGGTCCTCCCCCACGGCATGGTGCCCAACTTCATTGCCAGCGTCAAGCTCCGCGTCGGCGGGCTGTTCAATTCCCCGGCGGCCGTCTTCCACGCCCTGCCGTTCGGGTTCGACACGATGCGCGAGTTCCAGAACGACCGCGAGCGCTCCGGTTACCGCTCCCCCGAGGACGTCCTCAAGCGGGAGAAGGAGCAGATGGAGCGGATGAAATCGGCGGATAACATGCGTCAGATCCGCGGCTACCAGACCCCCGGCAATGAGAATTACAATCCTTCCCTGCCCGGCCAGGCCATCCCCGCCGAGGTGTTCCTGCAGAACCGCCAGGCGGCCAAGAGCATCCAGGAAGAGATCGCCCGCCTGCGCAAGCAGACCCAGACGGCGGGGGAGAACTACGTCAAGTACAACGACGGCCGCGAGGTCTGGTATCGGAACGGCCTGGTCTCCAAGATCCTCAATGAGAAGGTCAAAGACCCCCGGGGCAACATCTCCATCCGCAATACGACGAACATGGAGTACAACGCCAAGCGCCTTCTCTCCTCTTACCTGGCCGAGGAGACCGATTCGCGCGGCAACACCACCACCACCCGCCGGAAGAACATCACCTACACGCCCGACTCCGTCAGCGGCGGGGCGAGGTCCAAGCAGAAGATCACTGGGTTCACTGAGAATCGCGTGGACCCGGTGGGCAACGTCAACACCATCACGCGCAGCAACATGACCTACGATTCCAAGGCCCGCATGACATCTTTCGACGAAACGGCCACGGACGCCTACGGCACCCGCACGACCAAGAGCTGGTCCAGCGCGTCCTACGACGGGGATGACAACCTCATGAGCTACCATGAGGTCGACATCGACGCCGACGGCAACGCCACCGTCAAGGACTGGGGCGGGGCCTCCTATATCAAGAACCCCCAGTGGACGGGGGAGGAGGACAAGACGCACGGCAAATTCCTGCTGACGGGCTATACCCAGATACTTTACGAGCCCAACGGTTCCAAGGTGTCCGAGACGTGGTCCGACGCCTCCTACAACGAATTCAACGAGCTGGCGGGCCACACCACCACCCGCACGGGTTTCCAGGGCTACACCACGGTCACTCGTGTGGCCGATACGCAGTACAATCAGTACGGCGAGACCTATGGCTTGAAACAGATCACGACGGACACTTTCGGCAACGCCCAGACGATGACGCGCTCGGACATGACCTACACCAAGATCGGGGACATCACTTCCTACCGTGAACGGGTGGAGGACTCGAACGGAAACTCCATCGACCGCGAAAGGAAAGGCATCCTCTACAACGACAAGCGCACCATGACCGCCTATTTGGAGAGCGAGGTCAGTTCCGACGGCAGAGGGTCGCTCAAGGACTGGTCGGCCACGGCCTTGGACGCGCGCGGGCGTGTGGCCGGCTACCGCGAATTCACCGCTGCGGGTAATTTGAGCGTCAGTAAAACGGCGGAAGGCATCACCTACGACCGCACGGGGGCCATATCCGGCCAGATCGAGGAGACCGTCACGCGGGGAAAAGACGAGATCGGCGTCGATATCAGCGGACGACTTAAGGTCGTGACGGACCGGCTCGGGACCGTGACGGATGAATCCGGGAAAATGACCGGCTATACTGAAAGTTCGGTCACGACGGGGTGGGACGGGGACGGAAAACTTGCACGGGACATCGCTGTGGTGCGCGCGCGCAGCAATGTCACCCTTTCCGGCTACACGGAGGAATCCATGACCGTGAGCCGCGACGGAGAGGCCGTTCTGGTCTCCAAAGGCCGCGTCGAGCGCAGCAATACGATCTATGACGGCCTCTCGCGCATCGTCCAGTACGAAGAGAACGCCTGGAGCCAGGCGGACAATCCCAACACCCGGGTCCAGAAGCAGGTCACCGGCATCGTCTACGACATCCACAACCAGATGGTCGGCTCCGCCGAGATCTCCAAGGACGCTCTGGGCGTCACCACCTTGACCGTCCTTTCCGGCAGTATCATCAACTCCCTCGGGCAGGTCACTTCCTTTACAAGGGAAACGACCCAGTCCTTCGGCGGCGCCACCATCTCCAACCGCCTGGAGCGGAGCCGCATCCGCTACAACGCCCTGGGCGACATGCTTTCCTACCATGACAAGACCACCAAGCCCTCGTCGGAAAAAGTGGACGAGTTGGACTGGACCGCGCTTGGCTACAACCTTTTGGGGCAGGTGTCCGCCTACCGCCAGGATTTCATGCAGAACGGCCTCCAAGTATCCCAGACTGTCAGCGATATCGAATATGACGCGCAGGGGCGGATGACGGAGCAGACGACCACGCGGGAAACGGGGTCCGAAGACCGCAGGGTGTTCGTGGACGGTCAAGGGCGGGTCTTGAACGCGGCGGACCTTGCGGCCATTGTCGACGCGCAGGGCGCGGGTGTTGAAGAACTTTTGAGCCGCGGCGTCATTTCGCGGCAGACCCTGTTAAAGGAAGTGGATTTCACCTATTCTACCCGGCGCACCGGCGTGGCCTACGATGATTTCAACCGCATGACCGCCTATACCGACGAATCCACCGGCCCCGACGGGTCGATGACCCGCGTCACGGTTTCGGACATGACCTATGACCCGTTCTCCAGAGTGACAAGCTACACCAGCGCCCAGACCTATTTTGAGGGCATCCAGACGGAATACCTGATGAACGGACGGGTGCTGACCGAAGGGGACTTGGCTGGCATCCTCGCCGAGAACGGCCGGGCAGTTTGGCAGATGCTCGAAGACGGCACGCTGACCGCGCGGGAACGCAAGGTCGTCTCGGACAAGGCGAGCGTCTCCTTCCGCTCGGGCATCACCTACGACGATAACGGGAACACCACGGGCTACCGGGAAACGACGTCCGACCCCGAAGGCGGCATCGACCTGCTGGAATCGGAAACGGCCATGACCTATGACAATAGGGAACAGCTTTTGACCAACACGGTGCGCACGCACACGCTGCGCTCCAACGGCGGGGAGGAGCACAGTTCCATCACCACGGCCAACACTTATGACGATGCCGGCCGCCTGGCGGTCTCGGGAGGCCGGGGCGCGAGCAGCTCCCAGGAAAAGGTCTGGACCGACGCCGACGGGGACGGAACGCCGGAATCCCTCATTCCCGGGTCGGTCACTGAATCCGCCATCCGCCAGCTTTTCACGGTCATCAACGGGGAAGCCCGCCTGGCTGTCCAGACGGTGGATTCTCACAGTGTGAACGGCGACGACACGACGGACTCCAGACAGAACGTTTTCTACGACTATGACGGGGCCACCGGGCGGCTCCTCTCGGCCACGGGCATCACATTCGCGGACACCGTGGGGACATTCTGGACGGACACCGATCAGGACGGAACCGCGGACGCGCTTTCCTCCTCCCTCTCTCACAGCGTATCCCGCCAGATCTACTCCATCCATGGCAGCCAGACAAAACTGGCCGTGAGCGTGACGGACAGTTCCTCCGCTTCGGCGGACGGTTCGTTGAGCGAGCAGTCCTCGGCCGTGGTCTATTCCTATGACTCGGCGGGCAAGCTCTCAGCAGCGCAAGGAAGCGGGGGCTCCACGGCCCATTCGGGTGTCCGGCCCGACGGCACATTCTACGACACCACCGCGAGCCGCTTCACCCAGGCCTACGGGATCGTCAACGACCAGGCCGTTGTGTCCCGCCAGGACACGGTCTCCGACACCACCAATATCGACGGCTCTTCCAGCCGCCAGGAAAGCTGGCAGACCTATTCCTATGACGAGTTCGCGCGCCTGACCGCCTCCGCGGGGGCCGCTTCTTTCGTGAGTTCGGACGGTTTTGGGGGTAAGACCATCGGGCAGACGGACCAGCTCTACCGCGTCATCAACGGCCAGTCCAAACTGGTGCGGTCCGTGACGAGCACATCCCAGCAGGAAATCCAGTCCGTCAGGATGAAGATCGAGAAACCCGCTGCTCCGCCCGCGCCGACCGGAGATGGCACGGCGCCCGTGAGAGAGCCGCCTCCGCCGCCGACGCTGACGCCGGCCGCGGAACCCGCGGCGCAGTTCGCCGATTTTGACGCCGAAGGGAAATTGACCGGGGCGAATTTCTCCGTTGACAACGCCCAGTACGTGTTGGGCACCGATGAGAACGGCGCGCTGACCGTGCGCTTCAAGGCCGAAGGCGGCGACTGGGTGGTGGGACGCGCAACCCTTGAAGAAACTTCCGCGGGGACGAAGCTTTCCATCCAGCTCGGTAACAATTCGCAGATCCTGGCCACCGTGGACAAGGCCGGGAGGACCCTGACGATCTCCCAGACGGGCGAGATCTGGGGGCTGGCCGATGAGGCCGCGATGCAGGGCACGCAGACGCAGGATGTCACCGTCACCTATGTCTATGATTCGCAGGGTCGGCTCGTTTCCGCCTCGGGCAACGGCAACTCTTCGGCCGATGACGGGTTCGGCAATGTCACCACAAGCGGCATCAGCCAGACCTACCGCGTCCTGGGCGGCCAGGCCAAGCTCAAGGAAAGCTTGACGGATTCGCGCACGGTCAACATCGACGGCTCCGTCCAGGACCAGACGATGGTCGTCGCTTACACATATAACCCCGGCGGCGTCCTTCTGGACGCGTCCGGAAGCGGGCATTTCACGGCGGTCAACCCTGACGGTTCCGTCACGACGGGGGACATCACCCAGGACTACATCGTTCTGGACGGGCAGGCCAGGATGTCGGCCTCCCACACCAACTCCACCAGCGATTATCCCGACCAGTCCAAACAGACGCAGCAGATGGACGTCATCTACGAATTCGACGGGCGGAACCGCATGAAGAACGCGCGGGGGAACGGGACTTTCACACAGAGGGATATTTTCGGCAACACGCAGGTCGGGATCATCTCCCAGGAATATGCCGTGATGATGGGCCAGGCCAGGATGGTCAAGTCCATCACCAACACGGATGTCTCCAATCTGGACGGCAGCTCCAGCCAGCAGACGCAGACCGTGGAATACATCTACGACCATTCGGCCCGGGTGGTGGCGGCGTCCGGCACCGGCGGGTCCGTCTCCGACGACGGATACGGGAACATCACCGAATCGCTAAGCTACCAGACCTATCAGATCCTTTTAGGACAAGCCAAACTCACCGAAACCCTCACCCTTTCCAACACAAGAAATCTCGACGGCTCCACCCAGACCCAGACCCTCAAGGTCACTCAGGGCTATGACGCCCGGGGCAAGCTTGTCACATCGGAGGGTTCCGGCACGTTTTCTTCGAACGACGGCTACGGCAACCTGACCACCGGAAGCATCTTCCAGACCTACATCATCATCA